>JGI2924J29684_1078330_pt1 | contig 41798 bp, 42 predicted proteins | sample BenlonsequencITS_FD_29684 | JGI IMG/M metagenome (IMG submission 29684) | reverse complement strand
GGAGCCAGTGAGGCAGATCCGAGATGAACCCGACGGTGTCGGTGACCAGCACGTCGCGAGGCTCGATGTCGGCTCGGCGGGTCGTCGTCCCGAGCGTCGTGAACAGCCGATCCTCGGATTCGGCGGTCGCGTCGAGGTCGGGATGGAGATCGGCATTCTCGTCGACGTCCAGATCGCTCGCGAGGCGTCGAAGCAGCGTCGACTTGCCGGCGTTCGTGTAGCCCGCCAGCGCGACGAGATCGAACCCCGAGTCCCGGCGTCGCGCCCGGCGCTGCTCTTCGGTCTGTTCGATTTGGGCGAGTTCGTCACGGATACGACTGATCTGCGCTTTGATGTCCTCTTCGCGACTCTCGTCGTACTCGCCGAGGCCCATGAACCCGGGATGTTCGTCCCGGCGGGCGAGACTCGCCTTCGCCTCCGCACGCGGCAACTCGTAGCGCAACTCCGCGAGTTCGACCTGCAGTTGGGCCTTTCGCGTCTGCGCACGCTGGCCGAAGATCTCGAGGATGAGTGTGAACCGATCGATCACCTCGGCGCCCTCCGGCAGGCGCTGGCCGAGGTTGTACGTCTGATAGGGGCCGAGCCGATTGTCGAAGATGACCGTCGTGGCGTCGGTCTCTGCGACCAGTGTCGCGAGTTCGCCGACTTTCCCCTCGCCGAGCTGTAACGCAGCGTCTGCCGTGCGCGTCTGCGTACACTCGCCGACGACGGTGTAGCCCGCGGCCTCGGCGAGGTCGGTGATCTCACTGGTGTCCGGAACACCCGAATCCACACGCTTTGCGATCACTGCTCTCATCTGTGGCTCTCCTCCCGGGCGAGCGAGTTCCGGACACTCGTCACTGTTCGAACAGCCCCTCCAGCAACTGATCGAGTCGCATCGGAACGCCCGCACCGTACCGATAGCGCTAACTCAGCGATGACTGATCGTCACCCCGTTTCGCGTTTCCCGCGTTCGCGTTGGCCGCGCCATACTGGAATCGACGTCACCGACCGCCTTGAATCCCGCGGCGGCTACCGCGTGTTCAGGTCGTCTTTGTCCTTGACGACCCGCGTCTCGGCTTCGCCACTCGTGTGTTCGTTCACCAGGTCGTAGAAGTCGTTCTGGAGGCCAGCGGGGAAGGTGAGGACACCCACCCACGAGCCATCCGCCTGCCACTCCTCGCGCTCTAGATCACCGAACTGACGGACCTTCGCCTGAGCGCTCCCGGCGTACTCCGCCGGGAGGGACACCGCGAGCGTCACCTCTTCGAACCGAATCGGAATAACCGGCCGCAACTCGTCGAGAGCGTCGTCGACCTGCCCCTCGACGGGTTCCATCGGATCGACCTGGAACCCCGCCTCCTCGAGGGCGCTCTCGATACGCTCCGGAGGGTGGGGCGCGTTGTCCATCTGTGGATTGACCGCGTTGCGCGTGATGCGCGTGATCAGGTTCTTTCGCTTCTGTTCTTGCATCTCGCGGCGCTGTTCGGCCGTGATCTGAATCTCCCCGCGTTCGATCACTTCGGGGATGATCTCGAGCGGGTCCGTCGTCTCGAAGACCTCTTCCAGTGCCGACTCTGCGGGCCGGTCGCCTCGCGATGCGTTCTCGAAGACGTCCTCCGCGGCGATCACGTCCTCCAGTTCGCCGTCGAACTCGCCACGTTTGATGGCGAGTGCCGCGTCCGGGTCGACCAGGACCTCGAAGCGCTCCCCGTGTGTCTCGAGTTGCGCCGTCACTGCCTCGTCGAGTGATATCATACCGATGGCTTTCCCGGGAGGTTACAAGAGTGTTTCCCGACGACACAACTGGATACAGTAACTGACTCTCGACAGCCGACGATATCATCGAACCGCGGCCGACGATGCTATTCGGGACGACTACCCGGCGAAAATCGACCGAACGCGCGAGTCGCTACTCGTCGTCGTCTTCGGCGTCAGGATCGGCGAGGAGATCCGTATCCTCGAGTTTGTCCGCGATACGATCCTGGTCGAAGACGTCGAACGTTTCGGTCTCGACGTCGACCGTCGCGAGGCCGACTTCCGAGGGAAGCAAGGAACCGTCGTTGACCGACGCCAGTGCGTCGAGTGCGAGGCTGATGCCGTCGTCGAGTTCGGCCTCGTCGTCGTAATGTTCCTCTAGGTAGTCCTGCAGTTCGCCGCGATCGGCACCGACCGCGAGTGCCTTCCACTCGTAGGGCGTGCCGGACGGGTCCGTTTCGAAGAGTCGCGGCTCGCCGTTCTCGATCCCGCCGACGATCAGCGCGACGCCGAACGGTCGAGCGCCGCCGACCTGCGTGTACTGCTGGATGTGGTCGGTGATCTCCTTCGTCAGCCCCTCGACACCGATGGGTTCGCCGTAGCGCAGCTGGTTGACCTGGGCCTGGCGGCGGGCGAAGTCGATCAGTTGGCGGGCGTCGGCCACGTGGCCGGCGCTCGCGATGCCGACGTGGTCGTCGGCCTTGTGGATCTTCTCGACGGAGGAGTCCTCGAGAAGCGGCGACGGAATGCGCTTGTCGACGGCGAGAACGACGCCGTCGCTCGTTCTGATGCCGATACTCGCCGTTCCGCGCTTGACGGCCTCACGGGCGTACTCGACCTGATACAGTCGACCATCAGGTGAGAAGATCGTGATGCCACGGTCGTAGGCCTGCTGTTGGGCTTGTCCCTGCATAGTATCACGCTAGATCGAGGTCTGTCGTGTCGTCGGCGATCTGACCGTCAGCTGATGGAGGCAACGACGGCACTGACGCACAGTCGGTTCCGGACACGACGTTTCTCTCGGTAAACCGTTGCCCATCGCGTCCTAAATAGTTTTCTTACCAGGGTGACGTCGCCGCGGACGACACCGCCGCACCGGCGAGTGATCGACATCGATCCCGTCGCCACACGTCGGAAAACAGGACCGTTCTCGGCTCGGGTCGGTCACGCCAGTTCGAGGAACGAATTCCGGGCGGCTCGAATCGTCCCGCTGACGCCCCTGACGTGGACGCCGACGGGGACGTCGTCGATACTGTCGATACAGGCCAGTGCCGCTCTGGCCGGGTCCGTCTCACCACGCCTGACGCGAACCAGCGCTTCGCCGAACTCGCCTTTGGCCCCTGTCTCCTCGGTCGAACCAGAGGTTCCCCCGTCGGAACCACCGAACTCGAACGCGACGACCGTGAGATCGGCGGCGGCGCTCCCCGGATCGCCGAGTAAGTTCTGCGCGGCGTACCAGCACTCGCGCTGGAAACTTCGGCGTGCAACCGATTCACCGGGTGGCGTTTCCAGGCCGACGGACAGGTAGCGCCAACGTGGTCGGAGGTGTTTGGGAAGGTGCTTCATGCAACGGTCTCGTCGGACCATGGGCGTTCGGCGACGAGGACGCCGACCTGGTCGTGAACCCGTTCGGCGGCCGTCACCACGAACCCGACGTCCGTCAGGACGTCGACGAGGTGGCCGACGGTCGCCGGATCGTCGACTTCGGGCGCGTAGAACGGTTCCTCCGGGTCCGGCTCGCCGAAGAACATCACGTCACCGAGAACGAATCGATCGGGATCGGACGCCGCGATCCGTTCGATCGCCTCGCGCTTTTCGGCGTCGTTCAGGTGGTGCATCGCAAAGTTCGAGACGACGATCGACGCCGGCCCCTCGTAGGCCGGGTCACGGAAGGTGCCGTGACCGAACGACGTGTTCTCGATCCCGGCGTCGGCAGCTTTCGATCGAGCTTCGTCCATCATCCCCTCGCTAACGTCTCGTCCGACGACACGTTTCGCCTCCCCCGCGAGCGCCAGTGCGATCGCTCCCGTTCCGGTGCCGAGGTCGAGAACGACGTCGTCGGACGAGGGGGCAGCGTGTTCGACGACGAGGTCGGCACAGGCGCGGTACTCGGGCGTCTTCGAGTCGTCGTACTCGCCGGCTACCTCGTCGAATCTGGCGGCGTGTTCGTCAACGGTCCGTTTCATATCGACCCCGTTCGACCCCCGGCTCAATGAAAGACTCGGACCGGACGTGACGATTTCGCGACGCGAGTCGGCCCCACTCGGCAAGCCCCTCACTGACCCACCCACTGGGAAGACCGAGTTGTTCCCCGACGGCACACAGCTCCCGTGGCGCTCGAAGCTCCAGGTGAGAAGACGCCCCGGCACTCACCACGTACGGGGCGTCGTAGTACTCGACGAGTTCGTAGAGCTTGCGAAGCGACTGGATCGCCCTGACGCGCCGCCCGCCGGTGCGTCGAAGGATACCACCGAGATTGCACTCCAGTCGGACACCGTTCGTCGCCGCCGCCTTCGCCATCACGTGATTGACGTCACCATCCCGACTCATTGGTCGGGTGAGCACGTCGACCTTCTCGGCTTCGACGGCGAACCGGTTCATCTCCGGCGACCCACCCTCGAGGAGCACGAGCGTGTGATCCGATCGGGCGTTACCGACGGCACCACTGGCCGCCTGCGGGTCAGCAGTCCGAATCGTCGTCGCGTCGACGGCGTCGATCGCCCGATCGTCGAGTGCACCCTCCGGCAGCGAGTCCGCGTTCCGGACGACGACCCCGTCGTATTCGAACGTCGCCGCACGATCGACGACGAGATCGAACGACGCGCCGTCGGAGTCGATCGTGACGGCTTCGTACATGATCCGATCGAGGTGGGCCGGTAACTTGGGGATTGCGTTCGCCCCGACGTCACCAATCACGTACCGGTGGCTCGACGTTCACGTTATCTGATCCGAAGAAAACGATCGATTCGCGGCGATCGCGCGATCGTGGCTGCGCACGCGAGTGGAACACTCGCGGACGGGCACTGGAATACCCGATTCGTGGGGTGCCTGCGTTCGGTTCTACGTGAGCATGCTCTGGGCGACCGTCGCCAGCTGCCCGTTGTCGGCTTCGGCGAGGCGGTCGTCGCCGATCTTGAGGCGCAGGCGTGGGCGACCGACGTCGATCGGAACCTTCTCCGTGTCGATTAGACCCATGTCCTCGAGCTTCGTCTTCGTGCGGCTGAACGTCGCCTTCGAGGCGATGCCGACGTCCTCGCCCCACTTGCTGATGTCGTAGAGCAGCGCTTCGTTTCGCGCCGCGACGAGCAGCGAGATCGTCACTTCGTCGAGGCCGTCGCCGTCGCCGCGGGCCGTCTCGAGCGAGTCGAGGATCGAACTGAAGTCTTCCTCGGCCTCGGGACTGATCTCGTCCGAGAGCGTCTCTCGGACGCGCGTGATCGGCGGCGTGCGGAGGTTGAAGTCCTCGGCGTCGTCCCAGCGGTCGGCGTAGGTCTCGGTCGTCGCCGCGACGAACTCGTCGTCGTTCGAGACGAGCCCACCGACGCGGTCGGCGGCGTGGACGATCGCGATGACGGCGTCTTCTGTCACGAGAAGCGAGTTTTCAGGTGTCTCCTCGAGCGTTCGGAGCGCGAGGGCGTCCTCGTCGATGAGGTCCGCCGCGTTACTCGCGACGATGAAGTCGTCCATGACGTCCTTCAGCGTCCGCTCGTCGGCGAGCATGTGGACCATCGGGAGGTCACCGTCGTACTCCGTAGCGACCGAGACGAAATCCTCGATCGCGTCCCACGACGGGTTGACCATGTAGACGTCTCCACTAGTTTCTGACAGTACCGTTTCGACGATATCGTCAATCTGACGATTCAGTAAATTCGAATCCATGCCTATTGAGAAGTAAGCGGCCCGTGAGTACTTAATTTTGATGGCCCCTCTCAGGCGGTAAGTTTCACACGAGCCCCAATGAAACGTCCTCGACCGTTGAATTCTGTGATGGCATCTGGAATCAGAGGTAGAAATTAGATGGTAGATGGCCTGATACGGGTAACGAACCCACGTTCTCAGTACAAGTCAAAAATACATACTGTAACGATGAAGACATCTTCAGGTATCTTTAAATAACTAACGGCCAAACAGCCGAATCCCTATGGGTGGCACTCACAGTCCTTGCCACGAACGGCGAATTACGTCCCCGACGACCGTGTTCACCGCTGAACGCGGTGACCGACTCCGAAAACTGCCGCGACTGTCCCGGTGGCTGACGGACGACGCCCTCGATTCACTGCTAGCAATTTCGATGAAACGCGTCAGTTCCTACGGCGGCCCGTAACATCCTCGACGGCCCGAAGGCCGAGGGAACCTTCTCCCTCTACCCTCGAACTCACCACAGCCGCCGACTTACGGAGACCGCTCGTCGGTCGAGAGCTGTCGGGCCAGTCCCTGTGACCAGTACAGGTCTCCGTCGTATATCACGGGCGCGGCCGATTCTGCGAGAAACGTCGCGACCGTCGGTCGATCGAGGATGAAATCGGTCTGATTCCCACAGAGCGACGCGTACTCGTTGTCGTCGACGTGGGGAACGTAGTACGAGCCGGTCACGTGCGTCGCGTAGCACTCGAGGGTGACGTGGTACTGTCCATCGGCGAGCGATTCGAGCGTGATCGTGGTCGGCGTTCGGTGCTCACCCTGTGTGAGCGTGTGTGTGCCGTCGCCGACGACCGCGTAATCTTTCCCCATCATGATCCGCCGTCGTGCGAGGGCGAGTGCTCGTTCGATACTGAAGCCGTTGACGAGCAGTTTGGCGAACATCGAGCCAACCTTCACGGCGTGGTCGTTCAGCACCTGTCTGAACGTGACCGCTCCAGCGACGCTCCCGCGCTCGAGGAGGGTTCGCCCCTCGTAATACGAGCCGCAGGCGTTCAGGAAGAACGTCTCGACCGAACACTGGTCCAGGCTCGCCGCCGAGAAATACCCGTCCGAACACCGGAGCCCGTCGTCTTCACAGTGCCCGATGTAGTGGACGAAGTCCGTCGACGACTCGAAAATATCCGTCAGCGTCGACACTGTACAGCCCTCGCGGACGGTGACGTCGATCGCGAGATCCTCGGATCGGTCGCGGTAGATGTCAGCGACGTCGGCGTGTTCTCCCTCCATAGAGGGATCGTTCAGGACGACACAGATACTCGTTCGTTCCGCCGGTTCGTCGAGGTACTCGAGTCGGTTGTAGTACGCCTCCGGCGCCGATTTGAAGACGTCGATCGGAACGCCGTCGGCGAGCCAGCCGTGAACGCTTCCCGTCCGTAACTCGGGTTTGACGATATCGACAGAAGCGACTTCGCCGGCCCCCGACCGCGTCTCTCTCCTCTCCAGCCCCACCGTGTCGAACCGTCCCTCGCCGTTATCAAGCTGCGCCACGCCAGTCTCTGACCGCTCAGTGCTACGGCCGCGGTAAAAATCGTCGAGCGACCGCTCGACCAATTCCGTCCCTTCGAGTTCGGTCGTCCGTGGCTGATAGCACAGGCTCATGCGGTCCAGCAAGAACGGTAAGACGTTCAGCAGTTCGGGATCGGGGTCGACGTACATCGACAGATGCCACTCCGGCAGGCGATGCTCGATCGCCTCGTAGGGCACGCGAAGATACGCCGCGAGTCGTTCTGCAGGCGAGGCATCGTACAGTTCCGTCGCGTCGAGATCCAGGACGTCGAGCAGTCGAGCCTCGGTGAGGAGCGTGCCGTACGGGCCGGCGTTGCGAACGAGACAATCGAGGAAGAACACCTTCCGGAGCAAGCGTTCCACCTCGCGTTCGAAGGCAGGGAACGGCGAAAACGACGCCTCGATCCCCGCATCGGGAATCCGCAACACCGGTTGGTCGATCGGGGCCGTCTCGACCGTCGCCTGGAGGTAGTACGACAGCGGCGCGACGACGAACAGCCACTCGTATGCGGGCGGAACCCGAATCTCGATTCCCGTCTCCTTTCGGCGAGAGCTGACCTGATCCGGGATCTCGAGTTCGTCACCGACCGAGAGTAACGGCGGGTGACCGCGAAGCGTCGGATAGGATCGATCCGGACCCGTAGTCTTGAGCGAGGTCGATAGATACGAAAGCGCCGTTGCGAGGGCGTCCGGTGATTCGGGAACGGTGATCGTCCCGATCGGAAACTCCTGGCGACTCCGGAAGCCCAGGAGGACCCGACGGCGGTCCGGGAACGAGATAACGACCGACTCGAAGTCGTCGGTTCGGCCGATTCGCACTCGACCGGTCGCTCTCACGTAGGTCTTGATCTCCGTGTCGACGTCGATCACGTACTCGCCGGCGGGGAGCGACAGTGCCTCACCAGTCGGGTGCAGTTCGTGCTGCGTTCCCGTTCCGAGTGACCGGGCGTAGACGACGGCGTGCGGGAAGCGCAGCTCCGTCGCCGTCCCCGAGAGTACCTCGTCCACCGGGCGAGAGATATCCGCATCGGACCGCGCGACGTCAAGCAGGTCCCCGGAGACGAGAAGTTCGGTCGTATCAGAGTCCACAACCCGAAGGTGGTCACCCCCCACCTCCCACTCGATCATTCGGCTTAGCGAATGCGCACGAAGCTAATTAGTTGTATCGGACGAAGTTCAGACAGATAACACGTTCCACGGGACGCATAGGTGGGTACTCACACCAGTCCGTTCGATGACGAGAGAGGTACACTTATGGCCTGGCCGGGCCGCCTATCGCGTATGGACCACGAGGCTGTCCGGGCCGTCGATCCGGCCGTGGCGGACGCACTGGAGGCAGAAGTCGAACGCCAGCGGAACTCGCTGCAGATGATCGCCAGCGAGAACCACGTCAGCGAGGCGGTACTCGGCGCGCAGGGAAGCGCCCTGACGAACAAGTACGCCGAAGGCTACCCAGGGGCACGCTACTACGGTGGCTGTGAACACGCAGACACCGTCGAGAACCTCGCCATCGAGCGGGCGAAAGAGCTCTTCGGCGCCGAGCACGTCAACGTCCAGCCCCACTCGGGGACACAGGCCAACCAGGCCGTCTACTACGCCATGCTGGACCCCGGCGACAAGATCCTCTCACTCGATCTGAATCACGGCGGGCACCTGAGCCACGGTCACCCGGCGAACTTCACCGGTCAGCTCTACGAGGTCGAACAGTACGAGGTCGATGCGGAGACGGGCTACATCGATTACGACGGGCTCGCCGAGCAGGCCGAGGCGTTCGAGCCCGACATCATCGTCTCGGGGTACTCCGCGTACCCGCGCGAGATCGAGTGGGAGACGATCCAGTCCGTCGCCGACACGGTCGACGCCTTGCACCTGGCCGACATCGCCCACATCACGGGCCTCGTCGCCGCAGGGGTCCACGACTCGCCCGTCGGTGTCGCCGACTTCGTCACCGGGAGCACCCACAAGACGATCCGGGCGGGCCGGGGCGGCATCGTCATGACGAGCGAGGCGTACGCCGACGACATCGATTCGGCGGTCTTCCCCGGCGGTCAGGGCGGTCCGCTCATGCACAACGTCGCGGGGAAAGCCGTCGGGTTCGGCGAGGCGCTCGAACCCGCGTTCGAGGAGTACGCCGCCCAGACGGTAGCGAACGCGAACGCACTCGGGGAGACGCTCGTCGACCACGGCTTCTCGCTCGTCTCGGGCGGCACCGACAACCACCTCGTCCTCGTCGACCTGCGAGAGTCCCACCCCGACACCTCCGGTGGCGACGCCGAGGACGCACTGGAAGCCGCGGACATCGTCCTCAACGCCAACACGGTCCCCGACGAGACGCGCAGCCCGTTCGATCCGAGCGGGATCCGTGCCGGCACGCCGGCGCTGACGACGCGTGGCTTCGACGAAGACGACGTCCGACTCGTCGGTGAGTTGATCGCGCGCGTCGTCGATGCGCCCGAAGACGAGACCGTCCGCGAGTCTGTCCGTGAAGACGTCGCCGACCTCTGTGCGGCAAACCCGCTCTACGAGTAGCGACTGGCTGCAATCGACCCTTCGTCGCAGACGGCGTTTCTTCTCACGATTTCGAGAACAGATCGACCGGTTCGTCTTCGGACACGGGTATGTCACTCGACGTCGGCCGACGTCTCTTCCGCCGTGGGCCCTCCATCTTCGTTCAGGCTTGCTGTCGCGTCGCCGTCGTCCGAGTCGAGAGCGTCGAGAATGGCGTCGGTCGTCTCCCTGAGTTCCACGGCGAGGGTTGCGTCGACCGAAACCAGCACGCCGGCAGTCTCGGAGGTCGCCACGTTCATCTCAGTCGCACCATCGAACACCCGGTAGGTACATCGGAGTTCGTCATGCACGAACAGCGACTCCTGCGTGGGCCGATCCATCGCCTCCAGGCGTAGCGTCCGGAACACCCGACCGTGGTCCTCCGCGTCGTACAGCGACTCGACGTCGTCGCGCATGTAGCGGATCTCGATCCCGTCTTCGCCGTAGGCGGCGACACTTCGGAGTCCGTCGCCGAACCGGTCTGTCACGACGGCATACAGTTCGTCCACCCGACGATCGCTCATAGCGAAGGGTACGGGCGGAGCACCGTAAACCTAGACGTCGGCGGTAACCGTTGCCGATCATGATAGGCGACTGGTAGGGATCGTCCGGCACTGGGCCGGCGATCGACTCCGTCTGCGATCGTCGAGTGCCGCTCCCGAACACAAAGCCGAGGCTTCTTTACGGTCGCCTGCGGCGGTTCCAGTATGGCCGAACACATCGACGGGAACGCGGTCGCCGCGGAGATCCGGAGCGAACTGGAAGGCGCGATCGAAACGCTGGCCGACGCGGGCGCTCGCCCGGGACTTGCAACGGTACTGATGGGAGACGATCCCGCGAGCCAGACCTACGTGAACATGAAGCAACGCGACTGCGAGGAGGTCGGTATCGAGGGTCACCACATCGACGTCGACGGCGACGCCGATCCGGAGACGCTCTACGAGACGATCGACTCGCTGAACGCCGACGACGACGTCCACGGCTACCTTGTGCAGGATCCCGTTCCGGACCACGTCGACTATCGCGAAGTGATCCGCCGGATCGCACCCGAAAAGGACGTCGACGGCTTCCACCCGGAGAACGTCGGCCGACTCGTCGCCGGCGACGCCCGATTCCGGCCCTGTACGCCCCACGGTGTCCAGAAGTTGCTCGAGGCGTCCGACGTCGAGACCGAGGGCGCCGACGTGACGATCGTCGGCCGATCGCGCATCGTGGGCAAGCCGCTTGCCAACCTCCTCGTACAGAAAGCAGACGACGGCAACGCGACCGTGACGGTCTGTCACTCCCGGACCGAGGACCTCGCGGCGAAGACACGCCAGGCCGACATCCTCGTGGCGGCCGTCGGCGTTCCCAACATGATCGACGAATCGATGGTGAGCGACGGAACCGTCGTAATCGACGTCGGGATCAACCGCGTGGACGCCGACACCGAGAAGGGCTACGAACTGGTCGGCGACGTCGACTTCGATGCCGTCGAACCGAAGGCGAGCAAGATCACGCCCGTCCCCGGCGGCGTCGGTCCGATGACCCGCGCGATGTTGCTCTACAACACCGTCAAGGCGGCCAGCATTCAGGAAGGCGTCGAGGTCGACCTGCCCTAGCTCGGCCACGTTCGCCCGAGCAAGCGTACTGACAGCTTCTTCATTCTTCGCCCGAACAACCGGCCGGACTGATACCTCGTTCTGTGGACCGGAAGCAAGTTTCGCCACCCGGACAGTGCCGCGAGACACAGCTATTTCCCGTCGAAGAGCCACTAGTCACCCATGAGCGACGAATCCATTCCCGTGAGCGCGGACCGACCTGACAGCCCGATGCGGACCACCGGGACCGACCACGTCACCATCTGGGGGTCGAACGCCGAGGACACGATCGCGTTCTACCGCGACGTACTCGGGATGCGCCTCGTGCTTCGCCAGCCGAACCTCGACGATCCCTCACAGACCCACCTGTTCTTCGACACCGGCGATGGGCGAATCGTCACCTTCTTCGTCGGCGACCGGCCGTCGAACCCGAACCCACAGCGCGGCGGCGTCGGCTCCGTCCACCACCTCGCCTTTCGCTTCGCCCCGGAACGGTTCGAAGAGGTCATGGAAGCCCTCGACGAGGGGGGGCGGGGCTACAACGTCTTCGATCGCGGCATCTTCCAGTCACTGTACACGCACGACCAGGACGGGCTCGTGATCGAACTCACGACGGACAAGTACGACATCCCCGACGACGAGCGCGCGGAGGTCCTCGCGACGACCCAGCGCATCCGTGAGGAAGATGGCGCCGAGTACGCGAAAGACGAACACATGCGGGCGGCGCTCGACGAACTCGGGATCGACGCCGAGGCCCACGACCTGCCCGACGCGGCGAGCGGTGTCGGCGGGATCGACTGAGCAAAAAAAGGAGACTCAGTCGCGGTAATCCAGGTCGTCCAGCTGGGCGACGATCTCGGCTGCATCAGTTTTCCCCTCACCCCGAAGTGCGTCGCCGAGCGATCGGGTGGCCGACAGGATGGTGCCTGCAGTCACGGGATCGACGTCGCCGTCGAGCCCGTCGAGTCGCGTCGCGTGGTCGCCTAGCGCTTCGATCGCTGTCGTCGTCTCCGAATCGAGCGAGCGGTCAGCAGCCCAGTCGGTGATGGCCCGTCGATAGTCCGTGACAGCACGGGCGACCGCGATTCCTCGGGCCGCTCGCAGCGAGGGCGGCACGTCGGCTGCGGGCGGTCGCGTTCCGTCGTCGGCGTCTCGCAACAGGCTGAGAACGTACAGTTGCTCGTCGTCCCCCAGCGAGCGGTGCCCGACGAGCAAGCCGTGAACGGATCGCAACTCGAGGGCCGCGACGTAGGTTTCGTCCAGGGGGCGCAGGTCGCCACCGGCGATGAACCCGCGGCGGGCGACGTACGTTCGGCACCGATCCGTCGCGTCCCCGACGACGTCGACGAGCGGTCGATCGTTCACGTCCGCCCGGACGTCGGTGAGGTCTAGCGTGACGGCCGCGTCCGTGTGCTCGCGGCGGTCGCCAGAACCCACACTACGGAGACTGCCACAGCCGGGACACGAGACCGAGCCCGTCTCGAAGTACGACCAGCGCGTCCCACACTCGGTGCACTCGCGCTCGCCCCGTACCTTCATACGCGACGGTTCACTCGCCAGACGCAAATGCGCATCGACAGTGGCCCGAGGGGAACGCTTACGTGGGTCCGAGAAAAATCCTCACGCGATGACACGGAGTACCCACGCTCCTGATCGAGAAATTCGCCGGTGATGGAATCGCCGTTCGACGAACCAGGTCGTCGATGATCGTCGACGATCGGTCTTCCACGCTGGAGGTTCGCGTCACCGGCTCTGTCTTCGAACTGTCCGAGTCGACAGCCAGAGCACTCTACCGGGCGCTCGACGACGCACTGCCGAACGAGCACGAATTCTGCAAAACGATCGGGATCCATCGCGACGATGGCCGATACGTCGTCGAACGCCGCGGCGCGACCTCGAGTGGCCACAGAAAGGTGTTCGACTCGTTCGATGCATTGGGTGACCGTTACGCGTCACTCCCGAAGACGATTACTGCCAGTGACCTCGACGGACCGGGACTGTCAGGCAGTCGGCGACACGCCGTTCTCTGGCACCTGATCGAACACCCCGCGTTCGACTGTGAACTCGATCGCAAGCAGCCGCTTACCGCGGTAAAGCGCGACGTGTAGCGATCAACGAACTGGCACACGCTGGCCGTTTTGGGTCCGACTCGACACAGCGGACAGGTTGAAGGCCACGCACCCGGGACTACCCTGTGTCTATGCGAGACGAATCCGAAATCCGCGACCAGTACGACTTCCTGACCGAAGAACTGGAGAGCGAGGAGATGCGTCACGAGGGCGTCAAGCAGATGTTCACGTACTACAAGCGAGCACTCGGCTGGGTCCTCGAAGAGGAACACATGTGACGAGGGTGAGCCAGTGGACCCAGCCGAGTGCCCGCTTGCGGCGGTTCGTCGGCTGCACAGGAGCGAGACATCGATCGGACGCGTATTGTCAGTTAAAGACGGAATGAACGCGGAGCCCGAACCAGAACTCGCCGGTGCATTGAGCTGCACGTCTCGTCGAGGTGCTCGCCGTCCGGTCCTGACCCGTCACACTGGGGCAATCCCGACGATGGTCACCATCTCGAACTGTTCGGACCTGCGGAACGCGTGTCGATACATTTAAGTACGAAGGTACGCTGGATTCAGCTGACGCTTCGCTTGGAGGGCCGAAGCGTCAGCGGGGACCAATTCAGGGCGGCAAGCGCGCTCGCGACCCTTTTCAGGTCGCGAGTGTCGCTTTCCTGTTTCGAGACAAGTAAGCGAGCGACAGCGCTCGGTGTGCCGTGCTTGGACCGCCGAACGACGGATCGTCTCGTGTGAGCGACGCTGACGGGACGATTTCAGTCGCGGTGGGAGCAGCCGTTACCGTCTATCAGTAACCGACGTTACAGCCGCCAGACGAATGGTTGTGAAAGTGTGGGGGTCCTACGCACTGAACAGCTGCCGCGAGACGAAAAGTTTCGACCATTGGGAACGGTAACTCGGAATATTTATAAAATTCCGAGAATAAGGACCGGTAGTACTTACCCATGTACGACCTGACTGGATTCCAGCGCGACCTGCTCTACGTCATCGCGGGGAAAGACGAACCGCACGGGCTCGCGATCAAAGAAGAACTCGAAGCCTACTACGAGAAGGAGATCCACCACGGTCGACTGTACCCGAATCTCGACACGCTCGTCGATAAAGGGCTCGTCGAAAAAGGGAAACGAGACCGCCGGACGAACTTCTATACACTGACACGTCGTGGCAAGCGGGAACTCGATGCCAGAGCGGAGTGGGAGAGCCAGTACGTCGCCCACTCGTCCCCCGTGCAGTAACGGCAGGTCCGTCTCCCCGCCGTTACAGTACCGGTAGTTCCGTCTATTCCCCGGCCTACACCACCGTTGCCGCTCCTCGGATCTCAGGCTGTACGGGTCCACGCGCACAACGAATATTTTTTAGCGTGGTCGCTCCCAGCGGTTACATGGACCGAGATACTGTCGAGCCGTCGGTCGAGACGATGCCCGGCCCACGGGCCGAGAAGTGGGCAGACTACCACCACCAGTTCTCCGCGCCGAGTACGTACGTCTACGACTTCGTCTGGGACACGTCGGCCCCCGCGACGGGGCCGTTCTGTACGGACGTCGACGGGAACGTCCTGCTCGATTTCACCAGTCACGTCGCCGCCGCCCCACTCGGGTACAACAACCCGACCCTCCGCAAGAAACTCGACGAATTCGACCTGCCCGACCCGACCAAGATTGCCGGACAGGACTTCTACGTCAGCAGCGACTGGCCGCCGGAAGACAGCGACCAGCCCGGCCCGACGGAACTCATGGATCGGCTCACCGACCTGACGAGCCACTACGACATGGACACCGTCTTCCTCTCGAACTCCGGCGCGGAGGCGGTCGAGAACGCCATCAAGATCTGTTACACCCGCGGCGGCCACCGCGGTGTGACGACCGAGGGGGCCTTCCACGGGCGGACACTGGGCGCGCTCTCGCTCAACCGCTCGAAGACGGTCCAGCGAAAGGGCTATCCCGAAATTCCGGGCGTCATCTCGATCCCGTACCCGTCGACCGACGAGGCGTACGAACAGCGCTGGCAGACCGACGGCCCTGGCGGCAACGTACTCGCCGACAAACTCCACCCCAAACAGGGCGTCATCGACGCCGACGAACTCGCCTACGTCATCTTAGAGCCAGTCCAGGGAGAGGGCGGCTACCGGCCCGCCCACCCCGAGTTCGCTCGCGACCTGCAGGCGCTGCGCGAGCGCTACGACGTCGCCGTCATCGCCGACGAGATCCAGTCGGGCATGGGTCGAACCGGCAAGATGTGGGGCGTCGACCACCTCGATCTCACGCCCGACGTGATCACCAGCGCGAAGGGACTGCGCGTCGGTGCGACGATCTCCCGGTCTGACGTCTTCCCCGAAGAGACCGGCCGCATCTCCTCGACCTGGGGCGCGGGCGACCTGCTCGCGAGCTTCCAGGGGGCGCTCACGATCGACATCATCCAGGAACAGAACCTCCTCGAGAACGTCCAGGCTCGTGGCCGACAGCTCCGCGAGACGGTCGTCGACGCGAACCTTCCCGGTGTCACGGACGTGCGTGGTCCGGGCCTCATGATCGGCGTCGAGTTCGACGAGAAAGAACGCCGCGAAGCCGTCGTGAAGGCCGCACTCGAACGCGGACTGCTCACGCTCGGCTGTGGTCACCGGACCGTCAGACTCCTCCCGCCACTCGACGTCACCGAGCGCGAGATCGACATCGCCGCCGACCTGTTCGAAGCAGCCGCCGAAGCCGCCGATCGCAGCGTCACTCCCGCGGCGACCGACGGCGGACAGTAAGTACGGAGAGCCGGTCTAGACTTTTCGTTCGTGGGCCTGAACTGGGTGTAATTTCAGGTACTCAATCATCGAGCACGCCGTCCGCGTTCGTTACCTGCCGGCTCAGAACTGGTAGCGGCGCTCGTCGTCGAGTTGTGGGTACTGATCGGCACCAGTCATTTCGTCGTAGGTCATCCCCGAGAGGTACTCGTCGTAGGTGACGTCGTAACCCGACCGGAGGTGGAAGTCGAGTCGACCCGTGTCGACGGTCGTCTGGAACAGTCCGTGGATGGCTCGCCGGACGAGTTCGTCCGTCTCCTCCGGCCCTAATGCGGCGGTCAGGAGAGCGAGTTCGGTTCGGGTCTCGCGGTCGAGTTCGACCGGCAGCGACTCGCCGAGGTCGGCGGCGGTGGATTCGATGTCGTCTGTAAGCATCTCGAGGCTCATACACGGGCACTCTATCGCGGCCGGCAAAGGGATTTCGCGATGTGCCCCGACCGTCACCCCTAAACGAGCCACGCACCAACCCCGCTCGATGAGCGACGGAGAGCCGGACGAGACCGCCTACGGGTTGCCAGCGGACGCCGATGCCGTCAGGAAGGCGTTGGTCGCGTGGTACGAAGCCGACCACCGGTCGTTCCCCTGGCGCGAAACCGACGATGCGTACGCGATCCTCGTCTGTGAAGTGATGAGCCAACAGACGCAGCTCGAACGCGTCGTCGACGCCTGGAACGCGTTTCTCGATCGGTGGCCGACCGCCCAGTCGCTCGCGGCAGCCGACCGGGCCGATGTCGTCGGGTTCTGGAGCGATCACAGCCTCGGTTACAACAATCGCGCCCGTTATCTCCACGAAGCCGCGACCCAGATCACCGAGGAGTACGACGGTTCGTTCCCGGAAACGCCGACCGAACTACAGGAGCTCATGGGCGTCGGTCCGTACACGGCGAACGCAGTGGCCAGCTTCGCGTTCAACGCGGGTGACGCCGTCGTCGACACGAACGTCAAACGCGTGCTCTACCGGGCGTTCGACGTGCCGGACGACGACGAAGCGTTCGAATCCGTCGCACGCGAACTCATGCCGGCCGGAGCGTCGCGCGTCTGGAACAACGCGATCATGGAACTCGGCGGCGTCGCCTGCGGGAAACGACCCCGGTGCGACGAGGCTGGCTGTCCGTGGCGCCAGTGGTGTCACGCCTACCAGACCGGCGATTTCACCGCTCCCGACGTTCCCACGCAACCGAGCTTCGAGGGGAGCCGACGGCAGTTCCGCGGTCGGGTCGTCTCGGTATTGAGCGAGTACGACGAACTCACACTGGACGAACTCGGCCCGCGCGTTCGCGTCGACTACTCGCCGGATGGCGAGTACGGCCGCGACTGGCTCCGCGAACTCTGCCTCGACCTCGCCGACGACGAACTCCTCACGATCAGCGACGATCCTGGATCCAGTGAGCCGGCGGAGACAGAGACGGCAGCATCCTCCACCCAATCGATTTTCGTCAGCCTCAAGCAGTGAAGACGGTGAGACAGAGAACTGGCTGGTGACTGCGACGTCACTTCAGGATCGAATCCTCGATAGCAACCGGTGCGTTCCAACGAACGAACAACACGCCAGGACGGACCCACCGTGAACCAGTGCGTGGAGTTCGACGACGATCGTCCGGCCGGCGATCGCGGCGGTCGTCGTGTACGTCGCCGGCTCGGCGAGCCAGCCGATCCCGAGCAAGGTCGTCGCCCCGACTGCGAGCGAGAGTGCCGGCGTCAGCGTGAGCACTTGCACGGACAACCGACGGACACTGAACGGCTCCGTCGGTCTCGCGAGGACAGTACTGATCCCGAAGTGAAGGAGGAGAGCGACGACGAGCCCACACCCCGAGAGCAAGACACCAACGCGGCCACCGAGAGCCTCGGCGGTCAGCAACCAGAAGACCCAGATCGCCGCGTAGAGGGCGGAAACGAAGAGCCACAGTGGATCTGTCGGGTCACAGCGTCGACTCGCCGACGACGCCACGAATCCGGTCCTGAGTACCGCACCGAAGCACAGGACGGCGAGTCCTGCAAGCGCGGTGTAGAGCGTTCGCGATTCCAGAACCAGGAGGGTGAACCAGCCACCGATCGTTGCCGCGTCGACGACGGCCACCCAGAACGCGGTGGTGAGCCGACCCGTCCGCCGACCAGTCCGTCGGACGTATTCGGTGCCGCGATGCACGCTCATATCGATTCCAAGGACGCAATACGTATCGTTACTCGATCGGTACCATCTCGAAACCCGACATGAAGGTCCGACTCACGCCGAGTCCGACAGTGACCAGTACTCCGTCGTGGCGCCGGTCAGAACACGTTCCACCGTCGCGTCTTCACTGGGTAGGACCCGCCTACGTCGGGGTCGAGACGAGTAACGGCCAGTTACCACCGGAAGAGATCCGTCGCCCGCCTGAAACGCTGCACAAAACTATGTACGGTGGTCGTGAGGGGCGGGTATGGCCGCCGAACAACGTTTGCCGGAGCTGATCGTGAAGGAAGCCATCGGAGCGGGACTCGACTCTCCGATGCGCGAGTCGATACTGGAAGCCGTCGAGGACGCGGAAGGACCCCGAGGCGGGGTCTCGGTTCCCATCGCCGTCGGTGCAGTCGCAGTCGGGACGGCGATCGGGTACGTACTTGGGTCCGCCGATTCGACGACCGTCCCGACCGAAGCGGAGTCGCTTCCGATCGAAACGCCTGACTCGACCGCGGACGAGACTGACGACGATGACACCGAAACGGGTGGGTCACGGCTGGCCAAACTGCTAACGCTCGGGGCCATCGCTGGCGCTGGCGCGTACCTCTGGCGTCGACGGGGAGGCGACGACTGGGAACCGATCGACGATCTCGAAGAGCCGGTCGAGGACGCCACGGAGGCCGTCGAGACGATCGCGAGTGAATCGATCGACACGGAGTCGGCCGGCGATCGCATCACGGACGCGGAGTCGACGGACGAGATGAGTGACGATGCCGAAACGGATCACGAGGAAGGATCCTCGGACGGTGACACCAACAGGGAGTCCGAGACGGACACCTCCGAGTCCGATTCATCGTAAGGGACCGGCAAGTTGTATCGTCGTCGAGTAACTCGAACCTGCGTGTCGTCGGGTGGGTCACGATTCAGTGTCGGATATATCGAGCCAGACGATTTCGCGGTGTATGGAACGGCTGCTTTCGACCAGCTTCCGTTGCTGCGCAGCAGTAGCAGATTCCAGTTCGGCGGTACCGTTCCAATCGGCCGGGTCGTCCGCTCTGGGTAGGGCCGGTCACCCTGCGCCGTCGTGGCGACAGAGATAAGGGACCCTCGCCGACAGATTCGACCGATGGAGACGACCCACCGCGTCGTCGTCGGCGATGCTCGGTCGCTCGCGTCGATCGACGACGAGAGCGTGGAGCTGGTGATCACCTCGCCCCCCTACCCGATGATCGAGATGTGGGACGAGTTGTTCGCCGAACTGGATCCGGCGATCGAGACGGCGCTCGAGGCGGGCGACGGCGACGAAGCGTTTTCGTTGATGCACGATCAGTTGGCTCGCGTCTGGGACGAGGTTAGCCGGGTGCTGGTCGACGGCGGCATCGCCTGCGTCAACGTGGGCGATGCGACGCGGTCGATCGGCGACCGATTTCGCGTCTACCAGAATCACGCGCGGGTCGCGACCGACTTCGAATCGCGCGGGTTCGACCCGCTCCCCGACGTCCTCTGGCGAAAACCGACCAACAGCGCGGCAAAGTTCATGGGAAGCGGGATGCTGGCACCGAACGCCTACGTCACGCTCGAACACGAACACGTGCTCATCTTCAGGAAAGCCGGCGGCTCCCGGTCGTTCGAACCCGGAGCGAACCGACGGTACGAAGCTGCGTACTTCTGGGAGGAACGAAACCGCTGGTTCTCGGACCTCTGGAGCGACGTGACCGGAGAGCTCCAGCAACTGGGAGCCGACGGCGCTCGCGACCGATCTGCGGCGTTCCCGTTCGAGATCCCCTATCGACTGTGCTGTATGTACAGCGTCTACGGTGACACCGTCCTCGATCCGTTCTGGGGAACCGGGACGACCTCGCTCGCGGCGATGTGTGCCGGGCGATCGTCGATCGGTGTCGAACTGGACGAGGGACTGGTGTCGGTGTTCGACGAGCGCGTCGGCGAGGTGCAGTCGATGGCGACCGACGTCGGTCGACGCCGACTCGCGCGCCACCGTGACTTCGTCGCCAGCCGCCGCGACGAGGGAGCGTCCCTCTCTTACGAGTCGTCTCACTACGACTTCCCGGTCACGACTAGCCAGGAGCGCGATTTGCGACTCTACTCGGTGGAGTCCGTCGAGCGCGAACGTCTCCCCTCCGGCCGTCGGTATCGACTCGATCACACGCCGCTCGCGGCGGAGTGAGTTTTCGCGACCCTGCAACCGTTTCGCGACCGTGCACCCACTCTTCCATCGGAGGCGTCGTTCCCATCGAAACCGCGTTCACCGTCCACAGCCACCGCCGTGGCAACCACCGTCGAACGCCAGCATGGCTGGCACGGCCAACAGTTAAGTAATGGGATGGGTTATCGAATGCCATGTCACTAAACAGCACGCTCGAGTTCGGTCACGACGACCGCCGCGCCATCTACCAGTACGTCGAACGCCACGGGACGGCCACGATGGCGGAGTTAGAAGACGCAATTCCGGTCGATCCAAGCGGGCTCAGACACCACGTCGCGATCCTGAAACGGGACGGGCACCTCGAGATGGACGACGACCACTATCACGTCTCCCTCGAAGCGGGGGCCGAGGAGGAACACGCTACCGGTGACGTCACGTTCCACATTCGGCCGGCCCGGCAGGAAGACCTCGCCGGGATCGTCGGTGCGATTCGACAGGTCGCCACGGAGGGCACGTACATCGAAGCAGAGAGCGTCGCCGACGAGGTCGACCACCAGGAGGCTCTGCTCCGGCACAACGAACTCGAATCGCGGATGTTCTTCGTCGCGACCATCGGCGACGACGTCGTCGGCTGGGTTCACCTCCACGCGCCAGAGCTCGAAAAACTGAGCCACACCGCAGAGCTCACCGTCGGCGTCATCGAGGACTATCGAGGCCACGGGATCGGATCACAGCTCCTCGCACGCGGACTCGAGTGGGCCGGCGCGAACGGCTACGAGAAGGTCTACAACAGCGCCCCGTCGACGAACGAACGGGCGATCGGATTCCTCGAAGACTACGGCTGGGAGACCGAGGCGGTCCGCGAGGGACACTACAAGATCGACGGCGAGTACGTCGACGAGGTGATGATGGCCGTCTCCCTGTGAGCGACGGACCGACAGCGAACGGACGCTGACCGATCGATCGGCCCCCAACGCCGACAGGCCGACTCGCAGTCGAAGGACCGAACGCCGAAGGGATCGACGACAGTCGAGTGGTGACTACCAGCCGTTCGAGTGGTCACGAATACCGAAAGACAGTTCTCTCCGATCCGGTAACGAGCCAGTATGCTTTCGATCGCGCTTGCCGGCAAGCCCAACGCCGGCAAGTCGACGTTCTACACGGCGTCGACGATGGCCGACGTGGACGTGGCCAACTACCCGTTCACGACGATCGACGCCAACCGCGGGGTGAGCTACGTCCGCACCGAGTGTCCCTGTCTCGAACGGGACGAACGCTGCAACGCCGACAACTGCAAGGACGGCAAGCGGTACGTCCCGATCGAGTTGATCGACGTGGCCGGCCTCGTTCCCGGTGCCCACGAAGGGAAAGGCCTCGGCAACCAGTTCCTCGACGCACTGACCAACGCTGACGCCATCGTCAACGTCGTCGACGCCTCCGGCGGGACGAACGAGAAAGGCGAACCCGTCGACGTCGGCTCGCACGATCCCCTCGAAGACATCGACTTCGTCGAAGAGGAGATGGACCTCTGGCTGGCCGGCATCGTCGATCGCAACTGGGAGGGCGTCGAACGCGCCTCGCGATCGCCCGACTTCGATCTCGACGACGAACTCACCGAGATGCTCTCCGGGTTCGGCGCCGGCCCGACCGAGATCGCGACGATCCTGCGCGACCTGGAGTACCCCGACGACCCGATCCAGTGGGACGACGACCACCGCGAGAGTCTGGCCCGTGAGGTCCGCGCGACGACCAAACCCATCGTCGTCGCCGCGAACAAGATCGACGTCGCCCCCGACGAGAACGTCGAGCGCCTGCTCGACCTCGACAAACCGGTGATCCCGACGACGGCGGAGGGTGAACTCGCGCTCAGGCGGGCCGCCGAGAACGACCTCGTGGCGTACGATCCAGGCGACGAGTCCCTCGAGATCGGCGCCGACGTGAGCGACGCCCAGCGAGAGGCGCTCGACGACCTCGCCGACACGATGGCCGAGTGGGGCGGCACGGGCGTCCAGGACGCGCTCGACCACGCCGTCTACGAGTTGCTCGACCACCTCACGGCGTATCCGGTCGAGGACGCGGCGAAGTGGTCCGACGGCAGCGGCAACGTCCTCCCCGACGCGTTCTTGCTCCCACACGGATCGACGCCAGTCGACCTCGCCTACACGGTCCACTCCGACATCGGCGACGGCTACCTCCACGCCGTGGACGCGCGCTCCTCGCGGGAAATCTCCGACGAGTACGAACTCGAAGAAGGCGACGTAATCAAGATCGTCAGTACCAGTTGACACCACGGATGACACGTCGTCTGCCCCTGCCGGACGTGCGACCAACGCAACTGTACATCTCGAGCGAGAAACTCGAGGGGGTCCTCGACTGGTTCGATTTCGACGAGCCGAACGGCGACCCGCTGCCGGCGTTCGAACACGAGGGAACGTGGTACCTCTCAGACGGGCACACGCGAGCCGTCGCGGCGGTACTCGCCGGGGCGGAGACACTGCAGATCAGACGCGACGAACACGTCCGCGAGGAGTACGACTTCGATGCCTACCTGACCTGTATCGAGTGGTGTGACGATGCCGGCGTGGAAACGGTTCGGGACCTGATCGGACGGGTCGTCGAGCCGGAGACCTTCGAAGAACGGTGGAGCGAACGTTGTCAGTCGATTCACGAGTAACGGCGAACTGGCTACGGGCACCGTCTCCCAGCAATTCTTCGAGGGGGCGCGATCGCATCAGGTTCACACGACGTTTCTGGGCACCTCAACGTACAGCAGAAACCGCCTCGACGAGTATGAACTGAAGGAAGGTGGCGAAATCAAGATCGTCTCGAATGTACGGGTCGAGAAGGATTTCGAAGGACACCCGTCGCGAGGTAACAGGCACCCGGCTCGAGGAGGATCCACCAGGGCCGGTCGGAGCTCAGTTCGAGTTTCGTGCGATCAGCGTCTCGGCAGCGTGTCGGTGTGGTTCTCCACCCGAATTATCCTCGAAAACGAACCGTTCGGCGCGGACTGTCTCCCAGTCCTCGTAATATCCCGCCAACTCTCCCCGCTCGTAGAAGTGCTCGTTGTCGGTCCAGTCCGGTGGCGTCGGAATTTCGGGGTGGTCGACGAACGCGAACATCGTGTGGATCCCGCCGTCAGTGGTTCGTTCTTTAAATCGATCGAACTGGCGCTCCCGATTCTCCGGACGGATGTACTGGATCGTCCCGGCCGAGTAGACGACGTCCACCGACTCGGGGAGGGTGGTATCGTTCGCATCGGCCTCGATCGTTTCCAGCGTCACACCGCGTCTCGCAGCGAGTCGCTCGGCCTTCGCCAGCCCGTTCGGAGAAACGTCCATCGCGTACACGTTCCACCCTCGTTCGGCGAAGAACACCGCATCTCGTCCCTCCCCGGCCCCAATATCTATCGCCGTGACTGTCCCCGTCGTGTCCGGAACCGCGTCGACCGTCTCCTCGGCCATCTCGTTCGGTTCGGTCCCCCAGTAGTACTCGTCACGGCCGTAGATTCGCTCCAGCTCATCGTACTGCATTTCGTACGGAAAGACAGTCCAGCCACTAATGAGATTCGGAGATTCACGGGACAGCCGCCCGTCGTGGCACCGGTGCGACTGCCACACACAATTTGATGTGAATACGCACCAGACGGTAGTCCATGACAGCGACTACCGGCGCCGACCTCTTCGTCGACGCCCTCGAGCGCTACGGCGTCGAGTACGTCTTCGGCAACCCGGGAACGACGGAGTTGCCGATCGTCAACGCGATCGGCAAGAGCGACCTCGAGTACGTTCTCGGACTCCACGAGGACGTTGCGGTCGGGATGGCCGGCGGCTACGCTCAGACGCGACGCTATCACGCACACCACGACCCCGACGTCATGCCCGTCGGCGTCGTCAACCTCCACATCACACCGGGGCTCGCACACGGGCTCGGGAACCTCTACGCGGCGAAGATGGTGGGCGCGCCGCTGGTCGTCACGGCCGGCAACCACAGCACCGACTTCCGCCACGAGGAGCCGATCCTCTCGGGTGAACTCGCCTCGATGGCAGACCAGTTCTGCAAGTGGTCGGACGAGGTGTTAGACGTGGACGCGCTGCCGACGATGCTCCGACGGGCGTTCCGCGTCGCACTCGAACCGCCGACGGGCCCCGTCTTCCTCGGTCTCCCGCTCGACGTGACGATGGCCGAGACCGACGCCGAACCGGAGCGACTCGGCGCAATCCCGACCGCGGGGCCCGGCGACCCGGACGCGATCGAGGCGGCTGCGGACGCGCTGGTCGAGGCCGACAACCCGATCATCGTCGTCGGCGATCACGTCGCCCGCGCGGGCGCCGACGCCGTCCAGGCTGCGGTCGACCTCGCCGAGGCATCGGGTGCGCGCGTTCACGGCGAGATCCTCTCTTGCGAGGTGAACTTCCCGACCGAACATCCCCAGTGGATCTCGCACGTCCCGCCGGACGAAGAGTTGGCCTCGACGCTGCTGTCGGCCGAGACGATCCTGTTCGCGGGCTGTTCGACCAACACCACGCTCACCCGCCACGAAGAGCCGCTCGTCCCGGATCACGCGACCTGTCTGCACGTGAGCGACGCCGTCTGGGAGGTCGGCAAGAACCAGCCGGCCGACGTCGCCGTCGTCGGCGATCCGGGGCAGGCGCTCGCGGCCGTCGCCGATCGCGTTGCGGAGCGACTCCCCGACGAGGTTCGCGAGGAACGCCTCGAGTACGTCGACGCCGTCTCCGAGATGGTCGAGGCACAGATGGCGACGATGACGAGCGACGAACGGCCCGACGACCCTCGCGCTTCGAAGGCCCAACTCGTCGACGCGATGGAACGGGTCGCCGGCGACGCGTTCGTCGTCGACGAGGGCGTCACCTCGAAGTACGCGATGCTCACGCGCTGGTCGTTCGAACCGGAGCAGTACATCTCGAACAAGGGAGGTGGGCTCGGCTACGGCCTCTCGGCCGCCGTCGGCGCCGCTCTCGCCGAAGGAGATCGAGACGATCCCCGGGACGTCGTCGGCTTCGTCGGCGACGGCTCGTACCTCTACTATCCCCACGCGATGTACAGCGCCGCCCGGTACGACCTCGATCTGACCGTCGTCGTTTCGGACAACCGCAACTACCGCATCCTGAAGAACAACACGCTCGATCTCATGGGCGGCGAGGAAGCTGACTACGAGTTCCCAGGGATGGACTTCGATCCGCCGGTCGACCTCGTTGCCAACGCCGAAAGCCACGGCGCGCGTGGGACGCTCGTCGAGACGCCCGAGGAGATCGAACCCGCACTCGAGGAAGCGCTCGTTCGGGACGGTCCGGACGTCCTCGACGTGCTCGTCCACGACTGATCGGAGCACCGGCCCTGTACCAACTCGACCACACCGCTCACCCTTCACTCACCGGATCACGAACGCGCTCCCCGCTTTCCGTCTCCGGAAATATTTTTCCAGGGTTCAGTGTGCCAGTCGGGTCCAGTGCACGCTTGATCGACCGCATGGCGTCGACGGCACCGTCACCGTGCTCCGGTTCCAGGTACTCGCGCTTTCCCTGTCCGATTCCGTGTTCGCCCGTAGCCGTCCCGCCCAGCTCGATCGCACGCTCGACGACCGCGGCGTACAGTTCCTCGCCACGCTCGACCATCGGGGGATCGGAGCGGTCGACGAGGACGCTGTAGTGGAGGTTGCCGTCGCCGGCGTGGCCGAAACAGGGGACGAGCAAGTCAGCCTCGTCGGCCAGACGCTTCGTCTCACGGACGATCTCTGGGTAGGCGCTGATGGGGACCGTCACGTCGCCGGGGTGGAGCGGATCCAGATCGGCGTCGTAGCTCGCGACGGCGTATGCGAGGTCGCGCCGTGCCGCCCAGAGATCGGCCATCTCGGTCCCGTCATCGTCCGTCTCGAAGCGCTCGAGGGCGTACTCTTCGAAGATGGACCGACAGAGGGCGACCTCCTCGTCGACGCCGTGGTTCGCGTGAAACTCGAGGAAGACCATGGGCGCGTCCGGAAGGTCGCTCCCCTGGTACGCGTTCGCCATCCGGGCACTGAGTCCGTCGACGACTTCGATGCGGGCGACGTCGACACCGGAGCGGACGGTATCGGAGACGGCCGCGGTCGCCGCGTCGAGCGTCTCGAAGATGGCACGCACACCGCGTTTCTGCGCGGGTCGACCGGCCAGCTCGAGCGTCACCTCGGTGACGACGGCGAGGGTCCCCTCGCTGCCGATCAGCAATTCGGTGAGATTGTACCCGCTCGAGGTCTTCACCGCCCGCGAGCCGGTCCGGATCACCGTTCCGTCGGCCAGTACGGCCTCCAGGCCGAGTACCCAGTCGGCCACCTCGCCGTACTTCACCGTCTGCATCCCGCTCGCGTCCGTGGCGATCATCCCGCCGATCGTCGAGATGTTGCCCGACGACGGCAAGGGTGGAAAGAAGCGCCCGTCGTCCGCCACGTGCTCGTCGACCGCCGAGCCGAGAAGCCCTGGCTGCACGTCGATCTGAAAGTCGTCCGGCCGGTAGTCGACGACCGCATTCAGCCGCATCAGATCGAGACTGATGCCGCCGTGAGCCGGCACTGCATTTCCCTCCAGCCCGGTTCCCGCCGCGTACGGCGTTACGGGCACGCCGTGGTCTGTCGCCGCAGCGAGGAGGGCTGAAACGTCGGCCGTCGACTCCGGCCAGACTACGACGTCCGGGACGACGCCCTCGTCGAGCTGAGAGGCACCCCAGTCTGCCGCGTGGGATTCACGTCGCCCCTCGGAGACCGAGATCTGGTCGTCAGCAAGTCCGAGCTCGAAGCAGAACTCGATGTCGTATGTCATACGGGAGCGTTACTCACACACCGTCTAAACGTTTCCCCGACGCTGTCGGCCGAACGACTGTCGACCCGGGTCCGTCACATCGATCGAAAGCGATCGGGTTCAATCGATCGCCCGAACGGCGCCATCGCTGGCAGGTGTGAGTAGAAAACAGCAAAAGACCGGCCTGTTCAGCCGAAATCGATCAGTCGATGTGTCCTTCGCGTCGAAGCTGGTTGGCGTCCTGGCTGGTGTAGCGCCACTCGATCGTCGCTTTCTCGTCCTGCCAGTCCCATGGTTCGGCGACGACGACGTCGTCCTCTTCGATCCAGGTGCGGTACTTCATGCGACCGGGAATGCGACCGAGACGTTCGACGCCGTCGGCACACTGCAGTTGCACGTGGTTGCCGCCGAGGTGATCGGTGACGACGGCGAACACTTCGTCGTTCGAGGGCATACGGAGGTTCCGTCGCCCGGATTCTTCGCTCATATGTTATGTACGAGACCACGCCGTATAAGTTGGCGGGAGGACCGGTATCATGGGACGCGGTAACGGCCACCGCCAATTATACCAATATTCTGATCGGTTCGAACCAGACAGCCGCGACGAGAACCGCGAGGAAGACGTAGCACCCCCGAATCAGGAGCATCGTCGCGAGCTTCGGCGGCGCACGACGCGCGATGACCGCGACCAGTGCCAGGGCAGCCACTGCGAGAACGCATCCAGGCGGGAACAGCCCGACGAGCACGAACGCCAGACAGCTCACGAGACCGACGCCGATCAGCCCGTACGCCAGGAAGATGGCTCGATCGGGCCCCAGGACGACCGCGACCGTCCGCTTCCGGATAGTGCGATCGTAGGCCACGTCGGTCGTGTCGTCGACGACTTTGATCCCGGTGAGGACCACCAGGAAGACGAGCGCGAACGCGAGCGCGAGCGGCGAGAGTGTCCCGGTCTGGGCGGCGTACCCGCCCAGAATTGCCAGCCCGATCCCCGCGGGGTAGCCCATCGTCGCGCCGATCGGATGCACGTCCAGTTGTGGTGCGTGGAGGTACGCGATCACCCAGGTAGGCACCGTCAGCGCAGCGGCGAGCAAATCGACGCCGACGGCAAGGATCAGTGTGGCAACTGCAAACAGCGCCGTCGCACCGTAGAGTCCCGCGAGGCAACCCGTGACCGTGAGCGGGTGATCGTCGTCCTCGTCGCGGACGTGAAAGTCGACGTAGCCGTCCTTGACGTGCGCCGTGTAGACCGCCGCGAAGATCGCGACGGCGTGGACTGCGGCCGGAACGAGTGCGAAATCGGTCGTGAGAACGGCCCCGAACAGCGACGCAGCAACCGGCGGCAGCATGAATACGGGGTGGACCTGCGAGGCGTACGCTCGAAGGTCGGCGCGGAGGCCCGAACCGTGACGGGAGACGGCCATAGTCCGTCCCACCACGGACGCGGACAAAACCGTCAGGGGTCGACCGACGCGGTGAGAATGCGTGGTCAGTCCCGATGGCTTCGTCGCCGGGCCCGTCTTCACACGGTGCGTACTGGATCGCGGTACTTACTGGACCGCTGCCGTCGCCGCGTCGATGATCTCCAGCGCCTCTTTCAGTTCCTCGGTTCCCGTCGCGTAGGAGAGGCGAGCGTAGCCCGCGCCGTTCTCGCCGAACGCCTCACCGGGGACGACCACGACGCCACGATCCAGCACTTCGTCACACCAGCCGTCGGGGACCTCCGGCATCGCGTAGAATGCACCCTCCGGCGTCGGAACGGTGAGGCCAGCATCTTCGAGTCCGTCGAGGACGAGATCACGTCGGTCTTCGAAAGTGGCGACCATCTCGTCGACGGGATCCTGCGGCCCAGTGAGGGCCGCCTCGGCCGCGTACTGGGCGGGCGCCGAGGCACAGGCCTGGACGTACTGGTGGACGCGCAGCATTCGCTCGATGCGGCGGTTCGAACCCGTGACCCAGCCCAGTCGCCAGCCGGTCATCGAGTAGGTCTTCGAGCAGGCGCTGACGGTGACGACGTTGTCCGTCTCCGCGTACGCCATCGGCGAGTGGTGCTCGCCGTCGAAGACGATGTGTTCGTACACCTCGTCGGAAATACAGAGCACGTCGTGTTCGTCGGCGATACGGGCGAACTCGCGTACGTCGTCCTCGGAGGCGACGGCCCCCGTCGGGTTGCCTGGACTGTTGACGATGAACGCCGCCGTGTCGTCGGTGATCGCGTCCTCGACGGCCGCAGGGTCGAGCGTCAGGTCGTCGCGCACCGCGACTGGCTTCGGGACTCCCCCGGCAATGGTCGTCAGTGCATCGTAGGCCACGAAGCCGGGATCGGGAAAGATGACCTCCTCGCCGGTCCCGACGTGCGCCTCGAGCGCCAAATGCAGCGCTTCGCTGCCGCCAGCCGTCGCGATGACGTCGTTCGGGTCGATCGAGAGCCCGTACTCGCGGTCGTAGGCGCCAGAGATCGCTTCACGCAACGGGAGAATACCCTTGTTCCCCGTGTAGGGATCCGCCTCGTGTGATTCGATCGCCTCGATCGCGGCCTGTGAGGCGTGTTCGGGCGTCGGGAAGTCCGGCTGGCCGAGCCCGAGGTTGATGTCGTCCTCGCCGGCCGCTTCGAACACCTCGCGGATGCCACTGATCGAGACGTTTTCGACTCGCGTCGAGAAGTCCGTCATACGTGACAGGGTGGACCGAACCCTCATAACCCTTGCTGGTACCTGCGACGAATAGAACGGCTCCCGGCGAGCCCACTGCCGGACGGCTACCACCGGGCTGAGGGCCAGCCCCAGTCTGAGGTGGTCTCGAGCCTATCACTCGTCGAGATCGACGATCCGCGTCGCACCGGACCGCGGATCGATGTGGACTCGCACCCGACCGGCAGCCGTCGTCGCCGGGACGATCCACGTCGATCGGGTTCGGTGGGGGAGCGAGACGTCGATTGCCTCGTACCCGGCCGATTCTAACGCGTCGGCCGCGTGCCTCGTCGCCGCGTCGACGGACGGTACCCCCTGCGTCGGTACGCGGGATTTCGTGGTTGTCATCGTCCCTCTATGTAGGCCTATGCTACCAACACACATGAACGAGGCCACCAGTTCCCACTCGCTGGGAGACGGATGCGAGAAACCACAAACCGAGCCAGGTCGGAACCCGGCTCGATCAATCCTGCGTCGACAAAATCCGTGACTGAAACCGACTCAGTAGAACTCGCGAACGAGGTCCATCGCGTCCTCGGGGGCGCCGTCGGGGATCTCGGACATGTTCGCGCCGAGGTTCTGGTGTTGGCCGTACGGCACCGACTCGTCGTCCTGATAGATGACGCCCTGATACTCTTTGTCGGAGTCGAGGATGACGTCCTTGGCGTCGTCGTAGTCGTTCGGGTCGTGACCCTCTTCCTGGAGGTCGACCAGCGTATCGCGGAAGTAGTCGTAGGTGTCGACGTCGTTGAACGTGACACACGGGCTGAAGACGTTGACGAAGCCGAAGCCGTCGTGCTCGATGGCTGCTTCGACGATCTCGGTGTGACGCATCGCGTCGGAGGCGAACGACTGGGCGATGAACGTCGCGCCGGAGGCGAGTGCGAGCGCGAGCGGGTTGACCGGCGGCTGCTTCGGCCCCTCGGGAGTCGTCGAGGTCTCGAAGTCCGATCGCGAGGTCGGCGACGCCTGGCCCTTGGTCAGGCCGTAGATGCGGTTGTCCATGACCACGTAGGACATGTCGACGTTCCGGCGAACGGCGTGGATGAAGTGGCCGGACCCGATCGAGTAGCCGTCACCGTCGCCGCCGGCGACCATGACCTCGATGTCGGGGCGGGCCATCTTGACGCCGGCCCCGACGGGCAGCGCGCGGCCGTGGACACCGTGAAGCGCGTAGCTGTGCATGTAGGTCCCGATCTTGCCGGAACAGCCGATGCCGGCCACGACGAACGTGTTGTCGGGATCGTTGCCCGTGTTCGCCAGGGCCTTCATCATGCCGTTCATGGTCCCGAAGTCACCGCAGCCGGGACACCAGGTCGGTTGCTTGTCGGACTTGAAGTCGGTGAATCGAACGTCTGAGCTCATTATGCTGGCACCTCCGTGGAGAGTTCCGCTTCGATGTCGTCCGCGAGTTCGTCCGCCTTGAAGCGGATACCGGTGTACTTGTTGATCCGTTTGACTCGCGTCAGCGTGTCGTGTTCGATCACGTCGGCGAACTGCCCCGTGGCGTTACACTCGACGACGATCACGTTGTCGGCTGCCTCGACGTCCTCGGTGAGGTCGGGCCGCGGGAACAGGTACGGAACCGACAGGACGCGGACCGAGATGTCGCGTTCCTCGAGGAGGTCGAGCGCCTCGATGAGGGCTCCCTCGTTCGAGCCCCACGAGATGACGAGGTCGTCGGCATCCGGGTCGCCGAACTCGCGGTAGTCCCAGTCCTCTTCGGCCTTTGCGGTTTCGACCTTGCGATTTCGTTTATCGACCTGCTGGACACGGACGTCGGTGTCCTCCGTCCGGCGGCCGAGTTCGTCGTGTTCCAGGCCGGTGCTCATGTGGGCGCCGTCGAGCGTTCCCGGAAGGGCGCGCGGGCTGACCCCGTCGTCGGTCGCGGCGTGCGCACGGAAGCGACCCTCCTCGTCGAGCCACTCCTCGACGTCGTCTTCCGCGACGATCTTGCCCCGATCGATCTCGACGTCGTCCATGTCGAACGCCTCCGGCGGGAACGTCTGCTCGGTGACCGACGTCGCCAGGTCGGAGACGAGGAAGACCGGCGTCTGGTACTTCTCGGCCAAGTTGAACGCCTCGATCGTCTTCCAGAAGCACTCGGTGATCGAGGTGGGGGCGACGACGAACCGCGGCACTTCGCCGTGGCCGCCGTACAGGAGCATGTTCAGGTCGCCCTGTTCCTGCTTCGTCGGCATCCCCGTCGACGGACCGGATCGCTGCACGTCCGCGATGACCAGCGGCGTCTCGCTCGTCGCGACGAGGCCGAACGTCTCGGTCATGAGGTCGATCCCGGCACCCGAGGTCGCCGTCATCGAACGGGCACCGCCGCGTGCCGCGCCGAGCGCCATGTTGATCGCCGAGAGTTCGTCCTCCGCCTGGACGACGTGCCCGCCGTAGTCGTCGACACGGCCGGTGAGGTACTCCATGATGGAGGTCGCGGGCGTGATCGGGTAGCCGGCGTAGAAGCGACAGCCGGCCGCGATGGCGCCCATGCCGATCGCCTCGTTGCCGTTCAGGAGGACGTAGTCCTCGTCGGTCGTCTCCAGATCGTAGCCCAGGTGGTCCAGATCGAACTCCTCGCGGACGTAATCTCGACCGAGTCGGGCGGCCTCCTTGTTGTTCTCGACGATCTGGGAGCCCTTCCCGCCGAAGCGCTTCTCCAGCGCCTCGTCGAGGTAGGCGACGTCGAAGCCGGTGATCTCGCAGGCGGCACCGAGGGCGACGACGTTTCGCATGATAGCGCCGCCGGCCTCTTCTGCGAGGGACTTGAGCGGCACGTCGACGCCGGTCGCCTCGTCGGGGAGTTCGGCGTCCCACGAGCGCTCGCCGTCGTAGATGATCGCGCTGCCGTCGTGCATTTCGTCGACGTTCTCGTCGATGGTTCGCTGGGTGAGCGCCACGAGGATGTCGAGTCGATCGACGACGCTCTGCACGTCCTCGACCGAGGTTCGAATCTTGTAGGCGGTGTACCCGCCCCGGATCCGTGAGGCGAAGTCCTTCGAGGTGAACACCTGCCGTCCAGCTCTGGCGAGAGCCTGGGCGAAGATCTTGCCGGTGGAGTCGATACCGTCCCCGGCTTCCCCGCCGATGGCCCAGTTGAGATCCGCTGGCATATTCTAGCGGCCCTTGCCCGGGGGAGAGGAAAAGGCTTCTGAAACCCCCGGTGACTGACCGCACGAGGTAACGGTTACGCCACCGTTCTGTTTGTTTGAGTGGAGAACTGACGACGGGCCGATCGGATCGTGACGAAATCACACGCCACCGTTCGAAAAAGAACCACCCGGTCCCGAGATCACTGGCTCCGGGAATCCGTTCGCTCCCAGAACCCATTTGGCTCCCTCCCACAAAGCGTGCGTATGAACGCGACAGTCGCAGTAACCGCGGTCGACCGAGTTGGACCGGAGACGGTTGCACTCGAGCTGGAGACGCCCGACGGATTCGACGCCGCTCCAGGACAGTTCGTTCTCGTCCGCGCAACGCCGGACGACGAGGAGATCGCACGCCACTACACGCTCTCCTCGCCCACGATGGACGAGACGTTCGAGATTACCGTCGGCGTGGATCCCGAGGGCGACCTCTCGCCGTGGCTCGCCGACCGGGAGCCGGGCGACGAGATCGAGATCGAGGGCCCGTTCGGCGAGATCGCCTACGAGCGCGACAGTCACGTGGTCGCGATCGCTGGCGGCCCCGGCGTCGGACCGGCCGTCGCGATCGCGGAAGCCGCCCAGGACAGCGACTACGACGCCGCCGTGGTGTACCTGGACGACGAGCCAGCTCATATGGACCGCCTCGACGCGCTGTCAGCGGACGACGTGCCGGTGACGATCGTCGCGGACGGCGACGAGGAGCGCCTCCGCGGGGCGATCGCCGACCACGTCACGGACGGCCAACTCTTCGCGTTTGGCTTCACGGAATTCGTCACTACCGTCGCCGACGCGATCGAGGATGCCGGCGGCGATCCCGACGACGCGCTGATCGAGAACTTCGGCTAATTCTTGGCCGTCACGAAAGCGATTAACGGTATTGACGGCCGGCAGGATCAATGTTCGACGAACTCGACGAGAATCCCGCCAGTGTCTCGCGGGTGGAGGAAGGCGACGTCGTGGCCCCACGCGCCGGGACGTGGCTCCTCGTCGATGGGCGTGATGTCAAGTTCGCGCGCCCGCTCGATCGCCCCAGCGACGTCGTCCGTCTCGAACGCGAGGTGGTGGATGCCAGGCCCGTTGTCCTCGAGATAGCTCGCAATCGTTCCGCCCTCCGTCGGTTCTAAGAGTTCGAGGTAGCCGTTCCCGAAGTCGAGAAAGACGACCTGCATGCCGTCGAACGTCTCCTCGTGGGCCACGTCGACCCCGCAGAGGTCGACGAACAACTCGGCGAGCGCTGTGGCGTCCTCGGTCGCGATACCCGCGTGATCGAACTGCATTAGCCGGGTGTTCGACGGGGCGTGGCCTCACTCTTGTGATTCGGACCATTGAGACGACGCGCTGAACAGAATCAGGCCGCTACACCGCGCCGCCGCCCTGGTACTCGCCGAACTCGTCGCGGAGCACGTCACAGATTTCGCCGACCGTCGCGTAGGCTTTGACCGCGTCGATGATATGGGGCATGAGGTTCTCGTCGCCGCGCGCCGCGTCTCGAACCGCTGCCAACGCCGCCTCCGCCGCCTCGTCGTCCCGGGCCGCTTTCGTCTCCTCCAGACTGTCGATCTGGCGCTGCTGGTCCTCGGCGGTGACCTCCTGGACATCCATCTCCTGTTCTTCCTCGACTTCGAACTCGTTGACGCCGACGATGATGCGCTCGCTGTCTTCGATCTCGCGCTGGCGGTCGAACGCCGTGTCCTGAATCTGGCGCTGGACCCACTGCGATTCGACGGCGTCTAACATCCCGCCCCGGTCGGCGACCTCGTCGAGCAGGTCGTAGGCGTCGGCTTCCACCTCGTCGGTGAGGCTCTCGACGTAGTAGCTTCCGGCCAGTGGGTCGATGGTGTCTGCCGCGCCGGACTCGTGCGCGAGGATCTGCTGGGTCCGAAGCGCGGTGCGGACCGACTCCTCCGTGGGGAGCGCGAGCGCCTCGTCCTTCCCGTTCGTGTGGAGGCTCTGCGTACCGCCGAGGACGGCCGCGAGCGCCTGGTAGGCCACGCGGACGACGTTGTTCTCGATCTGCTGGGCGGTGAGCATCGAGCCCGCCGTCTGGGTGTGGAACTTGAGTTGCTTCGACTTGGGGTTCTGCGCGTCGAAGCGCTCCTCCATGATGTCGTGCCACATCCGACGGGCGGCGCGGAACTTCGCGACCTCCTCGAAGATGTTGTTGTGGCCGTTGAAGAAGAACGAGAGTTGCGGGGCGAACTCGTCGACGTCGAGTCCGGCGTTGACGGCCGCCTCGACGTACTCGATCCCGTTGCCGAGGGTGAAGGCGAGTTCCTGCGCCGCCGTCGAACCGGCTTCGCGAATGTGGTAGCCGGAGATGGAGATGGTGTTGAAGTTCGGCGTCTCGTCCGCACAGAACTCGAAGATGTCAGTGATGATCCGCATCGAGGGTTCCGGCGGGTAGATGTAGGTGTTGCGCGCGATGTACTCCTTCAGGAGGTCGTTCTGGATCGTCCCGCGCAGCTGCTCGCGGTCGACGCCCTGGCGGTCGCCGACGGCGATGTACATCGCCAGGAGCACGCTCGCGGGCGCGTTGATCGTCATCGAGGTCGAGACCTCGTCTAGCGGAATACCGTCGAAGACGGTGAGCATGTCGTCTAACGAGTCGATGGCGACGCCAGCTTTCCCGACCTCGCCGGCAGCCATCTCGGCGTCGGAGTCGTAGCCCATCTGCGTCGGCAGGTCGAACGCCATCGAGAGGCCGGTCTGACCCTGGTCGAGGAGATAGTGGTACCGCTCGTTGGTGTCCTCGGGGGTCGAGAATCCGGCGTACTGGCGCATCGTCCACAGTCGGCCACGATAGCCGGTCGAGTAGACCCCGCGCGTGTACGGCGGTTCGCCCGGGAACCCGAGATCGTCCTCGTAGTCGAGATCGGCCACGTCCGCCGGCGTGTAGACGCGATCGACTTCCTGGCCGTTCGTGTCCGTCGTGAACGTCTCTTTGCGTTCGCCGAACCGATCGACGACGGGGTCGACGGTCTCCTCGTTCCACGCCGCGTGCCCCTCGCGGATGGACTCGAGGTCGTCCGAATCGAACATTATCCCCACCAACGCGGTCACGCGGCTTGAAAGTTGAGAAACGAACCGATCGGACTGTGAAGGGGCGAGTTCGCGGTATTCACCCGAAAACGTTCGACTCCGCGTACGTCAACGGTCGGCCTCGAACGACGCTACCGCAGCCACGACTCAACGGTGCGAGGACGGTCACTCGATCGCGTCCTTGCAAAAAAACATCTTCGTGCGAGAAGCGCAACCTCACTTGGCAAACGTGACCGAGACGTACGTGACACCGGCCGAGACGATGGCACCGACCACGCCGAAGACGAGGCTGTTGATGAGCAACTGCGTCGTCTCGAGGGACGTCCCTATCACGATTCCCGATGGGGATCCCGAACTGATTTCAGGGATCTGCGTGGACCCGAGGAAGGTAGTCACGAACACGAACAGCGCTAACCCAGCGAATGCGCCGATCGCACTCACTTTGAACTTCTCACCGTCGGGCTTCGATAAGTGTGTTCCGACGAGCAGTCCGAACCCACCGACAACGAGAAGTCCGAGATACGGGAGGAACCCGAGTGCGTTCTGGACGATGCTGAAGACCCAGAAGTCGTGAACTTGCCCCTGTTCTTGACTGGTCAGGTCCTCTTCGACCGTCAGCGCCGGATCCCCGAACGCATCCACCAGCAGGAACATGAGGAAGATCGCCACCGAGAGGACGGCGAACGTTCCGAGTAGTCCCTTGAGAAATCGCTGCGTTTCGTGATCGGACAACAGATCACCGAGATCCGTGCCGGGCTGCGATCGGTCGAAGCCGCCGGGGTGCTGGCGGCCGGCCTGTCCTCCCGATTCGGGCTCGGTGTACGTCGCCTGTGCCCCACCACTTTCGTTCGATTCATCAACTCCATCACCTGTCTCGGAACCTGACATCAGATCCAAATATAAAATCCCACACCCATATGTGTACCTTATATATTCAGTAATCCCTCCAATAATGTTAGAACCGAGAATTACCGGCGGCGGTAATCGGTTGGGGTGTGAGCGTCCAGCCGCCGGTGAACGAGGCGGGTTCCGGTACGACGATTGATCTGGAACGCCACGCACGTGAGCGAGATTACAGAGTGAAAGTCAGGGCGGCGGTCGTCGTTCAAATTCACAGCAGGTGGCGCTGGTCACCGGCCAGTGTCGTACTTGTACGTGGCCGTGTCCGGGTCGATCCCGAACTCCTCGGCCGTCGTCTCGTCGTCACCGGCGGCCTCCTCCTTGCTGGCCGCCTTGAACGCCCCGCGCAGTCGGTCGGGGACCTGAAATTGGTCGACGGCGACCCGAAGCGGGCTGGCGTCGGGATCGATACCATCTCGCTTCGCTTCGAGACGGGTCTGAAGCGGTCCCGGCAGGGCGTCGACGTCGATCGACTCGAAGCCGAACTGCGCGAGGTAGGGGCCCTCGCCCGTCAACGCGTAGACCGTCTCGAAGTCCTGATCACCGGCGTACTCGACGAGTCGTTCGACGACGTGGGCGCCGACTCCCTGTCCGCGCCAGTCCTGGAGGACGCCGATGCTCGTCAGTTCACAGGCAGGCTCGCCGTCGTCCGGCCGATGGATACGAATGCGCCCGAAGCCGGCCTTCTCGTTCGAGACTTCGTCGATGGCGATAACGTAGTCGCGCGAACGGAACGCCGTCGCATCGAGACCGAGTTCCTCGATCCGGTCTAACAGCCACACCTCCTCTCGGTTCTTCGCGTCCCGTACGTACATACGGATAACTTGGCGGTGTGGCGCAAAAGTGTTTGCGGGCACGCCGAACGGTGGTGCGGACGGTCGGTGCGACGTAACGGCCGAACGATGGTGACTGCGGCCAGTCAGCGGACCAACTAGCGAACGCAGCACCTGTCAGCGGGCGTGGCAACGGATGGCAAATTTCTTCGGGGTGTATGCGAAACCCCCCGACGAGCACAATGACCGGCGAGTACATCGACGAGGTGGCCTACGAACCGTCCCAGGAGTTCGTCGAGTCGACGAACGTCTGGGAGTTCATGCAAACGTACGACATCGACGACTACGACGAACTCATCGAACGGACGACGACCGAGATTGACGGCGTCGAGGACAGCGGCGTTGACTGGTTCTGGGACGAGCTCGTCGACTACCTCGACATCGAGTTCTACGAGGACCACGATCGGGTTCGAGATGACGAACGGGGACCACAATTCGCCGACTGGTATCCGGAAGGTGAGCTCAACATCGCCCACAACACGGTCGACCGCTGGGCCGACGTCGACGAGCCGACTCGCAACAGCGTCGCCTGCATCTGGGAGGGCGAAGACGGCGATGTCCGCGAGATCACGTATCACGAATTGGCTCGCCAGTCGAACAAGGTCGCGAACTACCTCGAATCGGTCGGCATCGAGACCGGCGACACCGTCTGCCTGTACATGCCGATGGTTCCCGAAGTCATCTCGATCCTCTACGGCTGTTTCAAAGTCGGCGCCATCGCCGTCCCCATCTTCTCCGGGTTCGGCGTGGACGCGACCGCGACCCGGATCGCCGACGCCGAGTGTTCGGTGCTGTTCACCGGCGACGGCTTCTACCGCCGTGGCGGCGAGATCACGCTCAAGGGGGCTGCCGACGAGGCCATCGACGAAGCCGGTCACGTCGAACACACCGTTACGTACCAGCGACTTGGTCACGAGCCCGATGCCGACATGCCCTGGGACGACGCCCGCGACGAGACGTGGGCCGACGCCGTCGCGACACAGGACGACGAGTACGAGACGAAATCGCTCGACGCCAGCCAGGAGTCCATGCTGCTCTACTCCTCGGGGACGACTGGGAAGCCGAAGGGGATCGTCCACACCCACGCTGGCGTCCAGTTGCAGTGTGCAAAAGAGCTCTACTTCGGGTTCGACCTGAAACCCGCAGACCGATTCTTCTGGGTCTCGGACATCGGCTGGATGATGGGCCCGTGGACGCTCATCGGCGTCCACTCGTTCGGCGGGACGATGTTCATGTACGAGGGCGCCCCGGACCACCCCGAGCCGGACCGGTTCTGGGAAATGATCGACCGCCACGAACTCACGCAGTTCGGCATCTCGCCAACAGCGATTCGCGCGCTCCGCAAGCACGGTGACGAGTGGCTCGACGGCCACGACCTCTCCTCGTTGCGGATCCTCGGATCGACCGGCGAACCCTGGGACCCCGAGTCCTGGCAGTGGTTCTTAGAGAACGTCGGTCGCGGCGAAGCGCCAATCATCAACATCTCCGGCGGGACCGAGATCTGCGGCTGTTTCCTCATGCCGATGCCGATCACGGAACTCAAACCCTGCACGCTCGGCGGCCCGGGACTCGGGATGGACATCGACATCGTCGACTCGGCGGGCGAGTCCGTCGCCGACGACAACGAACGCGGCTTCCTCGTCGCGCGCGACTCCTGCCCCTCGATGACCAAATCGCTCTGGTCCGGAGACGAGCGCTACCTCGAAGAGTACTGGTCGAGCTGGGACGACCTCTGGGACCACGGCGACTGGGCCCAGCAGGACGAGGACGGCTTCTGGTTCCTCCACGGCCGCGCCGACGACGCCCTCAACGTCGCGGGGCGCAAGGTCGGCCCCGCCGAGGTCGAAGGCGCACTGATCGACCACCCCGCCGTGAACCAGGCCGCCGCCGTCGGCGCGCCGGACGAGACGACCGGCACCGCCGTCGTCGCCTACGTGATCTTGGAGGACGGAGAAACCGAGTCAGACGACCTTCGCGACGAACTGCGTGCGCAGGTCGGCGAGGAACACGGCAAGCCCTTCCGCCCGCGAGAGATCCTCTTCGTCGACGAGTTCCCGAAGACCCAGTCGGGCAAGATCATCCGCCGCGCCATCGAGGCCACCTACACTGGCGAGGATCTCGGCGACATGAGCAGCATCGAGAACCCTGGAGCACTCGAAGCGCTCGACGAAGCGCGATAGAACGCTCCTGTCGATTCCGCCGGCGTATCCGTCGACGAGGAGACCGCAACGCGTACTCAGAAGCCGACGAGCGCGGGCGACGCTTCCGCCGAAATCCCGCGGATCGTCCGGTCGAACGCCAGGACGATCACGTTGTTGAACACGAAGAAGAGGTACATCGAAACGACCGTCACGAGGAACGCGAGGTCGATCGGGTGTGAGAGATAGTGACCGACGGCGACGACGATCCCCGCGTAGGTAGCGGCGGCAAGCGCAACTCCCGCAAATCCGAACACATCGTAGAAAAAGACCGTGACAGGATTCAGTTCCTTCGCGTACGGGGCGAAGATCAACAGCACCGCCGTCGTCACGTCGACGAGCCACAACAGGTGAAAGGAGCGCCGAAGCCATCGGGAGTTGGGTGGGTCGAGATAGTGACGAGCCAGCCGTGTGACGATCATTCGTCGGTCGTTGGGGAGGACCGGCGATAGCGCCTGTGCCTGCACATGTCCGCCCCAGGACCGACGAGGAGGACGTTCCGATCGCCGGAGCCCGATGTTCGGCAGACGAATCAGCCAGCAGCGAGCGCCGCCTCGATCCGCGATTCGATGTCCGTGAGTTCGTCCCGCAGTGCGTCGCCTTCTTTCCCTTCGAGTTCGGTGAGTCGGTCGCGGATACCAGCGAGGAGTTCGTACTTCTCGTCCTCGTCGACGCCGGTCTTCTGGACGTAGACAGACTCGGATCGGTCGTAGACCTCGTCGGGTTCGAGGTCGGTCACCGACAGCACGACGTCGACCTTCGTCGGATCGATGCCGCGGACCCACTCGTGTGGGATGTCGTGGGCATCGAGGGCGTCGAAGACGGTCGCCTCGTCGCGGAGTGATCGACGTTCCCGGGTCGCCCGCGTGATCGTCCCGAACCGGCCGTGCAATCGCTGGTCGGGACCGAGGCGGTCGAGGAGTTCGTCGCGAAACGTCGTTCGGAGGCGGTCCGAGCCGCGTTGAACGTCGGAACTGATGACGTAGCAATCGGTCAGGTCCGTCGTCGACAGTTCGTCCGGTTCCGACACGTCGAACCGATGGAGGTGTTCGGCGAGCAAGAGCGCGTCGTCGTGGAGCCGGTCCGGCGCCGTTCGCGCCTCGGCAGGGCTGACGAGAAACGGACTCTCACCGGCCGTTTCCGCCGCCAGGTTGAACACGACGTCGTCGCCGTCGATCACGATGTCGGACGTGAGTGTGAGCACGGTGACGTAGGGCTCGACACCCGGTTGCAGCGTCTGGATGCCGATCGGGTTCGATTCGAGCCGATCGACGAGCACGTCGAACTGCTCGCGCCGGAGTGTCCGATCCTCGCCGCTGTCGAAAAATTCGATCACGAGTCGGTCGTCCTCGATCGACCGGGTGGTGAACCGACGGGCCGAGACGGGCGTCTCCAGCGCCGCGCCGTCGTCGAGCGCCGCGAGCTGCGTTCGAAGGTCGTCCCAGCGCGCTGCTGCGTCCATAGTCACACACCGACGGCCGGACGGGAAAATCGATGCCCGGCATCGCACGGCTCCGGGCCCATTGGCCGATCGAGATGGCAGTTCGGTCCATCCGTGCAGGCCTGGTCAGACAGGGTGCGCTGTCAGGACACGGGACGCCGTTCGGTTCAAGACGGCGTGATCCGGTCCCAGAACGACTTCATCTCGGAGGACTCCGACATCGCCTCGAGCTCCCTGAACGCCGACGTTTCCTCCTCTCTGTTGGCCGACAACGGATCCATC
>JGI2924J29684_1078331_pt1 | contig 41905 bp, 39 predicted proteins | sample BenlonsequencITS_FD_29684 | JGI IMG/M metagenome (IMG submission 29684) | reverse complement strand
GCTAATGCCCCTGCCCGAAGATAAGAAATACACGCATTTAAGCACGCTAGAGCAAGTGACTGGTGCTGCCTTTGGCCAACGCCGTAAAATGCTGCGCGCTAGCCTTAAATCTCTTGCCAAAACCAAGAATATGGATGCTAGCGAATGGCTAGAAAGCTGCGACATAGACCCAACGCGTCGTGCTGAAACATTGGAACAATTTGAATTTAGAGCCCTAACTGAAGCTTTTCGCGTTAAGTAAATTCTGTGTTCGGAAATATTTTAAAACAATAATTCCAAATGTTCGGCATCAAATAATAGCTTATCGACGCGGGCACCTTGGCTTGGTTTGCGGCGATCTAGACGTTCAGTGATGAGGATAGCGCATAATTCGTCATAGGCTGTTTCAACATCATCATTGATGAGGACGAAATCATACTCTCCCCAGCGTTTAATATCTGGTCCGGCACCTGATAAACGCTCCTTCACATTTGCAGGAGTTGCACCAGGGCGTCCTTCGAGGCGAGATTTCAATTCCGCAATACTAGGCGGCAGGATGAACACAGAAACAACATCCCCCGGCATGACCTGTTTAAGAACGCGCGCACCTTGCCAATCCACGTCAAACAGAACGTCGGTTCCCTTACGCTGAAGGCGTTCAACCTCACCGCGCGGTGTTCCGTAATAGTTTCCAAACACTTCTGCCCATTCTAGCAGCTCATCATTTTTGATTAGCTCTTCAAATTCTTCGCGTGTTTTGAAGTAATAGTGTTTGCCTTCTGTTTCATCTGGGCGGCGTTTGCGTGTTGTCGCTGATACAGACAATTCAACGCCTGCCATTTCGCTTAACATGCGGCGAGTCAGTGTCGTTTTACCAGCCCCAGATGGACTAGAAACGACGAACATGACACCGCGACGTTCAGGACGTTGAGGTTGAATTGGCTTATTCGACATTTTGGATCTGCTCTTTAAATTGATCGATTCCAGTCTTAAGGGCTAAACCTACATTTGTCAGGTCTAGTGACGCGGATTTAGAACATAAAGTGTTTACTTCGCGGTTAAGCTCTTGGCACAAAAAGTCTAGTTTACGACCACGCGCGCCATTGCCGGAAAGCAATTCACGTCCAGCTACAATGTGTGCATCAAGGCGGTCGAGTTCTTCTTTCACATCAGCTTTGGCAGCAAAAACAGCAGCTTCCTGCGCAATGCGCTCTTCAGTAATTTCATTTTCCTCACCCTGCAGTGCTTGCAATCGAGCAATGAAACGCTCTCTCACAAGTGCGGGTTGTTCTTGTGCAATTTGTGCAGCTTTTTTTGAATTGAGTTCCAACTCATCAAGAATACCAGTCAAAATTTCTAATAATGCAGCACCTTCAGAAGCGCGCGCCTCTTCAAAAGAGCTAAGCGCCTCATCAAGACTGTCTAGCAATTGCGCCTGCATATCATCATCGAATGTATTGGATGAACGACTAGACCCAAGGGCGATGACACCTTTAATATTTAAGAGCTGTGATAAATTGTCAGGAAGTGTCTCATTTAACTGGGCTTGAATTCGGCTTTGGCGCGATAGGCGCGCTAACAGGGCCGTATCCACACGCGGACCACTTTCAACTCGCTCATGCTCTACCTGCAACTGAATCTGCAAATTACCGCGAGTGAAACGCGCTTTAACGCGCTTTTTGGTTTCAAAATCTAGTGCATCCAGACCCGATGGCGTATTCAGGCGGATATCTAGACCTTTACCATTTACACTACGGATTTCCCAAACCCAATGGCCCCAATCCGCACTGCCGTCAGCACGTCCAAAACCGGTCATACCCATTAGAGTCATACCGTTTATCTCCACCAATATATTATCAAGCTATTGCTTTTTTTCTCGTTCGATACGCCGCCAATTTGCAACATTTTGCAAATGCTGAGCGTGCGTCACAGCAAAGGCATGCCCACCAGAACCATCCGCCACAAAGAATATGTATTTAGATTGCGGAGGGTTTAACACAGCAGCGATTGCTTCTTTACCCGGATTGCATATCGGACCAGGCGGCAAAGCAGGAATGCGATAAGTGTTATAACCCGTTTCCATATTCAATTCGCTACGGCGGATACCGCGCTGATTACCATTTTTATCAATCAAACGACCATTATTACAGCGGTCTGGATGTAGCATGCAGACACCATATATAATCGTTGGATCTGTTTCCAATCGCATGGAACGTTTTAAGCGATTGGTGAAAACAGCAGCGACTTCAGGGCGCTCTTCGGCAAGCCCGGTTTCCTTCTCAACGATGGAAGCTAAAATGATTGCATCACGTTTCGTTTCAATTGGAATCCCGCCTTGGCGCTCAGCCCACAATTGTTCAATTAAAATATTTTGTGCTGCAATCATGCGCTTAATGACATTGGCTCGGCTTTCGCCGCGTACAACCATATATGTATCTGGAAGCATGACCCCTTCGGCAATATCGGCAGGTACTTCTCCCGTCAGTATTTCTTCATTGGCCAAACGCTGCAAAATCATAGCACTTGTCAGGCCCTCTGGAATCGTAACCGGATATAAAAGAGATTTACCTTCTTCCAGTATTTCAACAATTTCTTTTAAGCTCGCGCCGGAGGGAATAGCAAATTCTCCAGCTTTCATGCTTGTTTCAGCTTTTAGAAATTTGGCAGCTAGGCGAAAATACCGTTTGTCTTTAATGGCACCTGCCTCAAGCAACACATCACTCATTCGTGCGACACTTGCCCCGCTGGGAATTGCAACTATTCGATCATCACCCGTTTGAGTGACAGGCCCCTCTGCGATTAATTGTTGCTTGGCATAAAAATACCCGCCTCCAGCCATAGCTGCGGCGAGTATTATCAAAGCTAGCAATAGCGAAACGAGAATTTTCAAGGCTCCGCCCTTTTTCTTTGGCGGCGTGTCAAAACTCGTTTCGTTCATATGCTAATCTACTTGCTTAAGGACCAATGCTGCGTTCGTACCACCAAATCCAAATGAGTTGGAAATAGCACTCTTAACTTCCCGTTTTACGGCCACTTTAGGAGTCAGATTGACTTCAGCCTCAAAGGACGGATTCTCAAGATTAAGTGTAGGAGGCACGACATTGTCACGAATAGCAAGAGCACAAAATGCAGTTTCAACAGCACCCGCAGCCCCTAAAAGGTGACCAATAGCAGATTTAGTTGAAGACAGATTTACGTTCTTGGCATGATCACCAAGTACCCGCTCAACAGCGCGCACTTCAGTCTCGTCACCCGCTGGTGTTGATGTTCCATGTGCATTCACATAGTCAATATCAGCGGCTGTTAGACCTGATTTTTCTAACGCTGAACGCATCGCACGCTCACCGCCATTACCAGATGTATCTGGTGATGTGATGTGATAAGCATCGCCTGACAGGCCATATCCTGCAACTTCTGCATATATTTTAGCACCACGTGCTTTGGCGTGTTCGTATTCTTCAAGAACAACGATACCTGCTCCCTCTCCCATAACGAAGCCATCTCTGCCTTCATCATACGGACGGGACGCCGTTTCTGGCGCATCATTATAGCTTGTAGACATTGCACGACAGGCAACAAAGCCAGCAATACCAATTCGACAAACAGCCGCTTCAGTTCCACCCGCGATCATTACATCTGCATCACCAGATTGAATGAGGCGTGCACTGTCACCAATCGCATGCGCACCAGTCGCACATGCGGTCACAACAGCGTGGTTTGGACCTTTAAAGCTGTATTTAATAGAAACTTGACCCGATACCAGATTGATCAATGCACCCGGAATAAAGAATGGGCTGATCTTACGTGGGCCTTTTTCATGCAACACAATGGATGTGTCAGCGATGGAAGAAAGACCACCAATACCGGAACCGATTAAAACACCTGTACGGTATTTTTCATCATCGGTTTGAGGAACCCATCCTGAGTCGGCAACTGCTTCATCAGCAGCTGCCATCCCATATAGAATAAATTCGTCGATGCGCCGTCTTTCCTTGGCTGACATAACCAAATCAGGATCGAAAGAAGCTGGATCATTTTCAGATCCACCACCGCGACCAGATTTCCAAGGAACTTGACCAGCAATCTGGCAAGCCAGATCGTCAGTCTCGAAAGTGTCAATCCGGCCAACGCCAGATTTCCCCTCGATAAGTCGTGACCAAGTCGCCTCTCGCCCATGAGCTAGAGGCGTCGTTAGCCCGATACCTGTAATGACTACGCGGCGCATCAAATATCTAAAGCTTAAACGCGCTCTTTGATGAATTTAACAGCGTCACCAACAGAGTTGATTTGCTCTTGAACTTCATCTGGAATTTCAATTGCGAACTCTTCTTCAAACGCCATTACAAGCTCGACTAGGTCAAGACTGTCAGCGCCAAGATCTTCTTGGAATGTTGCTGCTTCTACTACTTTGTCGGCGTCTACTTCCAGGCGCTCGACCACGATTTTCTTAACGCGTTCGATTACGTCAGCCATGGCTAAACCTCTTCTTTGTTAGCGGCTATTCGGAGAGACCCCGTCTTGCCTTGATGGAATGGCGCGTTAACACACCATATTTTTTTTTACCATACTCTAAAACGAAATTAACCGCTTAGAGCATAGCCATTCCGCCGTTCACATGCAGAGTTTGTCCTGTCATGTAACCAGCTTCACTACTGGCCAAATAAGCGACTGCGGCGGCAATGTCAGCCCCTTCACCCAATTTACCTGCAGGAATCGACGATAAAATGTGTGTTTTCTGCGCTTCATTAAGCTCATCCGTCATTGGAGAGGCAATAAATCCGGGTGCAACACAATTTACAGTAATATTACGACTCGCAACTTCTTGGGCCAAAGATTTAGAAAAACCGATCATCCCAGCCTTTGATGCAGCATAGTTGGTTTGTCCAGGATTTCCAGTCACACCAACAATACTTGTGATCCCAATGATTCGCCCAGAACGACGTTTCATCATGCCGCGCATGCAAGATTTAGCCAGACGGAAATAGGATTGAAGATTTACATTCAAAACTGTTTCAAAGTCTTCTTCTTTCATCCGCATTAATAGACCATCGCGCGTGATACCCGCATTCGCAACGAGAATATCGAGTCCAGCACCCAATGCCTCTTCAGCCTTACCAACGAGTGCTGTTGTTTCTTCAGCATCAGATAAGTTACATGGCACGGCAAAAGCGCGTTCACCCAGCTCTTCAACCAAAACGTCGAGTTTTTCTTTACGCGTTCCAGATAACGCCACTGTCGCACCTTGAGCGTGGAGCGTTTTAGCGATCTGTCCGCCAATTCCACCAGTCGCCCCAGTTACCAGCGCAGTTTTTCCAGTTAAATCAAACATGGATATGTCCTTTAGGCTTCGTCTAACGATTTTGCGAAAGCTTCAAGATCAGCTGGCGCATTCAGCGCCACACCTTTAAGCGAACGCGCTATACGTTTATTCATTGTTGTTAGAACCTTGCCTGCACCAGCTTCTACCGTGAGGTCAAGCGCTCCGCCATCTTCAGAGGCCATCCATTCAACACTTTCACGCCAACGTACACGCCCTGTGACTTGTTCCACAAGCTGTTTACGAATCGCTTCAGGATCTTCTGTTGGACGCGCGGTTACATTCGCCACCAGCGGAGCCATTGGCGCTATAATTTTTGTCTCAGATAAAGCAGCTTGCATCTTATCCTGAGCTGGCTGCATCAATGAACAGTGAAAAGGCGCACTTACAGCAAGTGGGACGGCCTTTTTAATACCAAGATCACCCGCAGCAGCACACGCAGCATCAATTGCAGCTTTCGAACCAGAAATAACAATTTGGCCCGGCGCATTATCATTTGCGATATCGCAAGCACCATGTTTACGGCCAATTTCAATCATGGCTTCAGCTTGTGCTTGGTCTGCTCCAAGAAGGGCTGCCATAGCACCTTCGCCCGGCGCAACTGCTTCTTGCATCGCTTCACCGCGCAAGCGCAAAAGCTTAGCTGCATCTGCAAGTTTGATCGCACCGACAGCAGCAAGCGCCGAATATTCACCTAAAGAGTGTCCAGCGACAAATTTTGCATCAGCTGGTTTTACATTGAATTCATTTTCCAATGTCCGCATCACAGCAATAGACACTGCCATTAAAGCAGGTTGTGTATTAGCCGTCATAGTGAGCTGCTCTTCAGAACCATTCCAGATGAGATCTGAAAAATTCTCACCAAGGGCAGAATCCACTTCATCAAAAACTGCTTTGGCAGCTGGAAATGTATTAGCTAGTTCTTGGCCCATTCCAACGCTTTGCGCGCCTTGTCCGGGAAATATAAAAGCGTATCCGCCCAATGTTGTCACTCCAAATTTGTTTCGTCTTTGGTAAATGGGGAAACCAAAATCCACAACAGGTTAAATGCATGATTTTTGTGAGAAGGGCTTATATTGAAGAATTACTTGATTCGTCCTCGAAAAAATGCATATTGCGCGCTTCGCCAGATTGGCGGTCCCGCTTACGTTGTTTGTAGGCATCCGGGATCCGACGTTTTTAGGTCGCCCTTCGTCCTTTAAGCGCCGCCAGTCGTTAGAAGGGAATTATCTATGGCGTTCTATGAACACGTGGTCATTTCAAGACCAGACGTATCTCCACAACAAGTTGAAACACTTGTTGAAGAGCTTACAGCAATTGTTACTGAAAAAGAAGGTACTGTCGCAAAGACTGAGTACTGGGGTCTTCGTAACCTTGCATACCCAATCAACAAATCCCGCAAGGGCCACTACTCACTTTTGAACATTGATGCACCTCCTGCAGCAATTCACGAAATTGAGCGTCGCTTGCGCATCAATGAAGACGTTATTCGTTTCTTGACTATCAAGGTCGAAGAATTGTCTGAGGAGCCTTCACCGGTTCTATCCCGCAAAGATCGCGGCGACAAAGGTGACCGCGGAGATCGCGGTGGTGATCGTGGCGAACGTCGTCCACGTCGTGACCGTGAGGAATTCTAATCATGGCTCAGCAAAAACTGAATATTTCAAACATCCCTTCACGCCGTCCATTTGGTCGTCGTCGTAAGGTTTGCCCATTTTCAGGCGATGCAGCTCCTGCACTTGACTATAAAGATGTAAAACTTCTTCAGCGTTACATCTCTGAAAAAGGTAAAATCGTGCCTGCACGTATTACCGCAGTCAGCCAGAAGAAACAGCGCCGCTTGTCTCAAGCTATCAAACGTGCACGTCACTTGGCTCTTCTGCCATATGCTGTGAAATAAGGAGATTAAATCATGGATGTTATTCTCCTAGAACGTATTGAAAAGCTTGGTGCTATTGGTGACGTGGTTACTGTAAAGAACGGTTTCGCACGTAACTTCTTGCTTCCTCAAAACAAAGCGCTTTTGGCAAATGCTGCTAACAAAGCACGTTTTGAAGCTGAGCGTGAGCACATTGAAGCGCGTAACGCTGCTGCAGCTGAAGAAGCTCGCAAATCAGGTGAGAACCTTGATGGCGCTGCTTATGTAATTATCCGTCAATCAAGTGACACAGGTTTCCTTTACGGTTCTGTGTCTGCTCGTGATATTTCGGATTACGCAAAATCATTGGGTCACCCAATCGAGCGTAACCAAGTAGACTTGAACCAACCGTTCAAGAAAATTGGTCTTTACGAAGTTAAAGTACGTCTTCATGCTGAAGTCGTTATCACAATTACAGTCAACATTGCGCGTTCTGAAGAAGAAGCTGAGCGTCAAGTTGCTGGTGAAAACGTTATTGAAGCTACACTTGAAGCAGAACGCGCTGAAGCAGATGCACAAGCTCAAGAGATGGCTCGCGCCTCTCGTGAAGCTGCTGCTCAACGTGGTGATGTGGACGAAGAGCTTTAAGCTTTTTAAGCGACAAAAATTTAAAGGGACCTTGGCAACAAGGTCCCTTTTTTTGTTCTCTTTTATTCTCTATTTTTCCACAGGGCGACAAAATCTGTGAAGTTTGACAAATCTGCTAGAGATCTCTGCCAAAAAAAAGGTTAATATCGTTAACATGACACAAGATGATATTCCCGAATTTCCACCCGCAGACTTTCCCGACTCTATGCCGGAAGGTCCACCTCCTGATGGAAATTATGAACAATTAAGTCCATTCGACGATTTACTGCCAGCAAGCCCAGCTTCTGGCAATGCATCAGCGCCGGGCAAAAGTAATGGTTCGGCAGGTACAGGCTCAACCGCTGATGAGCCACATAACCTCGCTGCAGAAATGGCGGTTCTCGGGGCTATTCTCTACGATAACAACGCATATCAGCGTGTGGGAGATATCCTGCTAGGCAGTGATTTCTACGCTCCTGCAAACACGCGAATCTACGAAACCGCCCAATCCATGATCATGAAAGGTCGCGTCGCAGACGGTGTGACCTTGATGGAGCAGTTTGAGAATGACGGCATATTCTCCGACATTGGCGGTGCGCAATATCTTACGACCCTTCTCGATTCGAGTGCTTTTGGACCTGAGATTGTCGACTATGCCCGCCTGATTCGAGATTTGGCGATTCGCCGCGAACTCATGCAAATTGGTTCCTCCATTGTCCAATACGCTGCCAAAAGCGAAGGCGACATGGATGGAGCCGGCCAGATTGAAGCCGCAGAAAAGCAACTCTTCGCACTTGCTGAGCGCGGCACAGCCCAAGGTGGTTTCGTCACCTTCCACGATGCTGTCGCCAAATCTATCGAAGATGCAACCATTGCCTATCAATCAGATGGTGGCTTGTCTGGTATATCAACGGGTCTTGATGATCTGGACCAGAAAATTGGTGGATTACACTCATCTGACTTGTTGATTCTCGCCGGTCGTCCTTCCATGGGTAAGACAGCGCTCGCAACCAATATCGCATTTAACGTCGCCAAAGCATGTGTGCGGGAAAAACAACCCGATGACAGCTATAAAAGCGTAGAAGGCGGGGTTGTCGGTTTCTACTCCCTAGAGATGTCAGCAGATCAGTTGGCGGGCCGTATTCTCGCCGACGTATCTTGTGTGCCCTCAGATAAAATCCGCCGTGGTGACATGGACGAGAACGACTACGCCAAATTACGTGAAGCCGCCAAAGAGATTGAACGTATCCCTCTGCATATTGATGATACGGGTGGTATATCCATCTCTCAGCTTGCGGCACGCGCACGACGTTTGCAACGTAGCTCGGGGCTAGATCTATTGGTTATCGACTATCTTCAGCTTGTCACCGCCGCCGCCGGATCAAAATCCGATAGCCGTGTGCAAGAAGTTTCTCAGATAACAATGGCGATGAAATCACTCGCCAAAGAACTCGCTATTCCGGTAATCGCTCTCTCTCAGCTTTCTCGTAAGGTGGAAGAGCGTGATGATAAGCGCCCTCAACTTTCTGACCTTCGTGAATCAGGTTCGATTGAGCAAGATGCGGATATGGTGATGTTCGTGTATCGTGAAAGCTATTATCTGGAACGTCAGGAACCAGACGAAAACAATGAAAACTTCCTCGCATGGAAAGAGCGCATGGAGAGCAAAGCTGGTAAAGCGGAAGTCATTGTTGCCAAACAACGTCACGGTCCGATTGGGAAAGTTGAACTTGCCTTTGATTCAAATCGTGTGCGCTTTGGTAATCTGGCCCCCGCTTTCAGATCCAATGATAATTATGACGACGAATAAATTCATCATAAAATCAATATAATTCTCGCGCTTGCCATAAAATCAGACTAATTGGACAGTCATGACTTTAACGATGACAAGCGCGAATATTCCTTCTTCCAGCCCTGCTGCTATTGTTCACCTGCAAAATGTTGTGAACAATTGGAAAGAGCTGGCCCGCCTGAGCGGCGCAGCTGATACAGGTGCCGTCGTTAAAGCCAATGCATATGGGCTTGGCGCTGAGCAAGTGGCATCAACGCTCTATGAAGCTGGCTGTCGCACTTTTTTTGTGGCGCACATCGATGAAGCCATTCAGATTCGCAAAACACTTGGCAATCTAGCGTTGGTCTTTATTTTTCATGGAATCCAAGCAGACAATGTCGACGATGTCATCGCGCATGACATTGTGCCGGTCCTAAATTCAACAGATCAAGTTGAATTATGGATCAGATCCGGTGCCCCATTTCCTGCGGCGCTGCATGTGGATACCGGAATGAACCGCTTGGGTCTTCAACTCAAAGAGCTTGCTAACGTCAAAAAGCGCCTGCCAGCAAACCGCATTGGCTGGGTGATGAGTCATCTAGCTTGTGCCGACATTCCAGAACATCCCATGAATGCACGTCAACTTGCATTGTTTGAGAAAGTCGCCGCTATATGGCCTCATGCAGAGAAATCGCTTTCAAATACGGCTGGTATTTGTCTCGGCTCCAAATACACATTCGATCTCACACGACCAGGCATCGGCCTTTATGGTGGTTATTCTCGCAAAGGTGTTTTTACACCATCCCATTGCGTAACCCTATCAGCTCCTATTTTGAGCATTATTGAACCAGACGCCTCCAATGAGAACACGATTGGCTATGGCGCGACTTCAAAAGTCACCAATGGCCAACGCCTTGCCACAATCGCACTTGGATATGCAGACGGTGCTTTGCGATCTTTGTCAAACAGCGGATTTGTCTTTGTAAACGGAGTACCTTGCTCAATTGTTGGCAGAGTATCAATGGATTTGATCACAATCGACATCACAAATGCACCAACTAGAACGACTGTTCTAGACAGAGTAGAGTTTCTGGGGCAACACGCCAGTGTAGAGATACAAGCGCGAGCAGCCAGTACGGCAAGTTATGAGCTTTTAACCTCTATGGGCGAGCGAATACCTCGTGTATACGAACACCCGATACAGACAGCGTAGGAATAACAAAGGTAAGCTGCTATGAGCTTCGCATTATTTAATCCATTCGCCGCAATAGGCAGAGCTGTTCTTGGAACAGCAGCAGAGATTGGGCGTTTGGCTATTTTTACAGCACGCACAGTCTGGGCCTGTATTACGCCAACCATCTATCTGCGCGAAGTCGTTCGCCAATGTATACAGATTGGTTTTTTCTCTTTGCCTGTTGTCGGGCTGACAGCTGTTTTTATCGGGGCTGCGCTCGCATTAAATATCTACATGGGTGGATCACGTTTCAATGCTGAACAATTCGTGCCCAATATCGTTGTTCTTGGTATCACACGAGAATTAGGGCCTGCATTTGCTGGACTTATGCTAGCAGGGCGCGTTGGTGCTGGAATCGCTGCTGAGATCGGGGCAATGCGGGTGACTGAGCAAATAGACGCCCTCCACACGCTTTCCGCTAAGCCAGAACGCTATTTATTTGCGCCACGCGTTATCGCTGCCACAATCACGCTTCCCGCACTCGTGCTGATTGCAGATATTATAGGCGTTATGGGTGGCTGGCTTGTAAGTGTCGGTGCACTTGACTTCAACAGCACAATCTATCTTCGAAACACGCTTGATTTTATGACAATAAATGATGTTTTAAGCGGCCTCATAAAAGCCGGCGTTTTTGGTGCCATCATTGCAATAATGGGCTGCTACCAAGGTACAAACTCTAAAGGTGGCGCAGGCGGCGTGGGCCGTGCTGCAACACTTGCTGTTGTATCTGGTGCGGTTTTGATTCTCGCATCAAATTATATTCTGACATCAATATTTGTGCAGGTGGGATTATAATATGACAACTTCCCAAAGCCCTATTCTTGAACTCCAAGGTGTCACAAAATCCTTTGGGTCTAAACACATTCTGCGCGGCATAGATCTTTCTGTAAGACCGGGCGAATCCTTGGTTATAATTGGCGGTTCAGGAACAGGTAAATCTGTGACACTGAAATGCGCGCTTGGTCTGCTAAAACAAGACGCTGGCAAGATCATTTTTGATGGCAAAGATGTAAAGTCACAAAAATCGATCGAGATGGTTCGCGAACGAACAGGCATGTTGTTTCAGGGCGGTGCTCTGTTTGATAGCTTGAAAATATGGGAAAACATCTCATTCACCTTGTTAAATCGCGGAAGCATGAGCCGTAAAAAAGCAAAACAAGCTGCGATAGAAACACTTGCAAAAGTACGCCTTGGTGCATCCGTTGCTGATCAATTTCCTTCAGAACTTTCAGGCGGAATGCAAAAGCGTGTTGCCCTTGCTAGGGCCATTATCGACAAACCCGATGTCATCTTCTTCGACGAACCAACAACGGGCCTAGACCCTATCACCGCTGACGCCGTGAATGATCTCATCGTTGAGCAAGTAAAAGCGCTCGGTGCTGCTGCTGTCACCATCACACATGATATGGCATCGGTAAGAAAAATCGCAGATACCGTCGCCATGATCTATGAAGGACAAATCATCTGGTCTGGCCCTGTTGATCAACTCGACGATTCAGGAAACGAATACATCGATCAGTTTGTACATGGTCGCGCACAAGGCCCGATACAGCCTTCAATGTAATTCGTTTCATCTGATATTCAGGCGAGATATGGTTAGGTAGATTATGGCCAAAGTAACAACTGTTTTTGTCTGTCAGTCATGCGGCGCGTCCTATCCTAAATGGAATGGGAAATGCGAAGCATGTAATGAATGGAATACACTCGTCGAGGAAACGCAGGGTGCACCGGGCGGTTTAGCCATGCCGCCTGCTGGTAAGAAACGAAAAGCTGGGGCGATGACATTTGATCATCTTGGCGCAGACATTCCCCAACAACCGCGTCTATCAACCAACATTCCTGAACTAGACCGTGTTTTTGGTGGCGGCCCGGCACCGTCTTCAGCTGTATTGATTGGGGGTGATCCGGGTATTGGAAAATCAACACTCCTCCTTCAAGCCGCAGCCTCTTTGGCTGATCAAGGCATTGATGTTGTCTACGTCTCTGGTGAAGAAGCGGTGGCGCAAGTGCAAGGCCGCGCCCAAAGACTTGGCGTGGGTAATTCACCGGTCAAACTTGCATCCGAAACAGATCTACGCACAATTTTAGAAGCTTTAAAAACCGAGCGCCCCAAAGTGGCGGTCATCGATTCTGTACAAACCATGTGGTCAGATAGCCTTGATGCTGCCCCTGGCTCTGTCGGTCAGGTTCGCGCCTGTGCCCAAGAGCTTACCCGCTATGCCAAGAAAAATGACTGCGTCATGATTCTTGTCGGGCACGTCACCAAAGATGGTCAAATCGCAGGCCCCCGCGTGATGGAACACATGGTCGATGCCGTTTTCTATTTTGAGGGCGAACGCGGCCATCAATATCGTATCTTACGTGCCGTTAAAAACCGTTTTGGACCAACAGATGAAATCGGCGTCTTCGAGATGTCTGAAAATGGACTGCACGGCGCATTAGACCCTTCTCAGCTATTTTTAGGTGGTGAAGATGAATCTGTTCCGGGCCGAGCTGTCTTTGCTGCAATGGAAGGGTCTCGTCCCGTGCTTGCTGAAGTTCAAGGGCTTGCTGGTCCACAAGCGCTCGGATCTCCTCGCCGCTCTGTGGTAGGATGGGATTCGCCGCGCCTTGCCATGCTGTTAGCTGTGTTTGAAACACAATGCGGCCTCGCCTTTGGTGCGAGAGATGTTTATCTAAGCGTTGCAGGCGGATATCGAATCTCAGAACCTGCGGGCGACCTTGCCGCCGCAGCAGCCCTTGCATCATCTGCTTTTGACAAGCCAGTGCCTGAAGCCTCTGTATTTTTTGGAGAAGTTTCACTTTCAGGTGCGATTAGGTCTGTAGGCAGAATGGATTCTAGGCTAAAAGAAGCGGCAAGATTAGGATTTGAACGTGCATTTGTGCCTCCCGGCTCACCTTCCAATATCGACGGAATGGTCATCCATGAGGTATCAAAGCTAGAAGACTTACTAAAAGCACTCCAGAATGAGGCTGAATAGCATATGGAAGAATTTGCAGGGTCCCAGATTACAGCGTTTGACGTTATCGTCGTCGCTATCATCGTTGTTTCCGCAATTATGTCTCTTAGCCGAGGATTAGTTCGCGAAGCATCGTCTATATTGTCATTTATAGCAGGTGGAATTGCTGCCCTATTTCTGGTCAAATTTTTTGGAGAACCAGCAAGAGCCCTCGTTCCCGGTGATTGGCCAAAAGTTACAGCAGATATCATTCTGGGAGTAATCGGTTTTGTCGGTGTTTATATCGCCGCTGGATGGTTTGGATCTCAACTGGCCAAACTTATTCATACCTCGCCACAAATTGGATCGCTTGACAGGATTGCGGGCGCAATATTTGGGGCTGCGCGTGGCATGCTTGCAATAGTTCTCTTTGTTTTGCTCATGCACATGATGATTCCCAAAGATAATACGCCTGCCCTCATTGCCAATTCCAAACTTTATCCTTACGCGGATAATGCAGCGACTTGGTTTAGCGAAAACTTCCCCGGCTTCGTCCAACAAGCCAAGGATGCCGCAGAAGACTTTTAGATTATATCGGCTCAGACATCTGGGCCGATTTTCGTTAATGCTGACCTATGTAAAGGAATGCTTGTGCGCAACGAAACGATGACTGCAACTGATACACCTATTGCAGAAACAGACGTCGAAACCAATTCAGGCTTAGAGACAGCTAGCCTTCGACATAAATGTGGTGTCTTCGGTGTATTTGGGCACAAGGATGCATCCATCCTTACCGCCCTTGGTCTTCACGCATTACAACATCGCGGGCAAGAAGCTGCAGGTATCGTCAGTTTTGAACGCACATATCCAACGGACACGCAAAACGAAAAATCGCGCGATAAAGCCTATAAACAAATTCGCCAAACAACCACCGCCGAAAAAGGCCGCTTAGAAGTCGAATACGACGCGACAGACCGACCCAGCGAAGAAAAACCTATCGAAACATTCCACATAGAACGCCGTTTAGGTTTGGTGGGTGATAATTTCGGTAAGGATGGCGATGCCATCAAAGGCCTAAAGGGCTCCGCCGCGATCGGACACAATCGCTATTCAACATCAGGCGGTGTCGCACAACGTAACATCCAGCCCATCTTTGCAGACCTTAAACTTGGCGGTTTCGCCGTCGCCCACAATGGTAACCTTACAAATGCTGAAACGCTTTGGGACTCATTGATGCAGAAAGGCGCGATCTTTCAATCAAAGATGGATACCGAGGTCATTCTGCAGCTGGCAGCACATTCTAAGGAAAGCAATACAATTGATCGTTTTCTGGATGCCGTTAAACAGATTGAAGGTGGTTATGCATTGGTCTGCCTGACCAACAAAAAACTTATTGGTGCGCGTGACCCGTGGGGCATACGCCCATTGATTTTAGGTAAAATTCCAAACTCCAATCCTGATATTCAACCCGCTTGGGTTTTAGCATCTGAAAGCTGCGCCCTTGAAGCCGTTGGTGCAGAGACGGTTAGAGAAATCGAAAATGGTGAAGTTGTCGTCATCACCAAAAATGGTCCCAAAAGCCACTTTCCATTCCCTAAAAAAGAACCGCGCCCGTGTGCGTTTGAATATTTATATTTTGCTCGCCCAGACAGCATCATGCATGGCAAAAGCATATATGAAGTGCGCGAGGAATTGGGCCGTCAATTGGCGAAAGAACACCCTATCGAAGCCGACCTTGTTGCTCCAGTGCCAGATGGCGGAAATCCAGCAGGACTTGGTTATGCGGAAGCAAGCGGTATCCCTTTCAAATTCGGGATCATCCGTAACCATTATATTGGTCGTACTTTCATCCAACCCACACAAGATGCCCGTGCAGGAAGTGTTACGCGAAAACACGCCGCAAACTTACATTTAGTCAAAGGCAAACGTGTCATATTGGTAGATGATTCCATTGTACGCGGTACAACGTCAAAAGCCATCGTCGCTATGATGCGCAATGCCGGCGCAAAAGAAGTCCACTTCCGTGTCGCTTCGCCGCCAATCAAACACCCTGACTTTTACGGCGTAGATATGCCGACAGAAGCAGAATTGCTGGCAGCAAATATGAGTATAGAAGAAATGACCCAATGGCTGGGTGTAGATTCTCTAGGCTTTTTATCCATTGAGGGCTTCTACCGCGCTCTTGGTGAAGAACATTACGATCCTGAAAATCCAAAATTTGCGGATCATTGTTTTACAAATAACTATCCAACTGTTTTGACCGATAAGCGCAATGCAGCCAATAAGGTAGACCAGCAAAGCATATTCAGTCGAAACCGTGACAACTAAAATTCAGAGTACACCAATTTATGACCGATAAACGCATTATTCTCGTCACCGGAGCTTCAAAAGGCATTGGTAGAGCAACAGCTAAAGTACTCGCCGCTGAAGGTGCGCATATTATCGCTTTGGCCCGCTCTACCGAAGCTTTAGAAAAACTTGATGATGAAGTCCGTGCTGAAACGGGTGAAAACGCCACTTTAATCACGCTAGACCTTAAAGACGGCTCTTCAATCGACCGAATTGCCGCTCCCCTTATGGAGCGTTTTGGCCGTATTGATGGTCTTGTCGCCAATGCTGGTATTTTAGGTACGCTTGGTCCACTGGAAACAGTAAGTCCACGTAGCTTTGAAGATACAATCAACATCAATCTGACGGCCAATTGGCGCCTCATTCGCGCACTTGATCCTCTTTTAAGGAAAAGTGATGCAGGTCGCGCAGTATTCCTTACATCAGGCGTTGCAGAAAATCCGCGCGCGTTTTGGGGGCCATACCAAGCTTCAAAAGCAGGATTAGAAGCGCTTATAAAAGCTTGGGCTTTTGAAACAGAACAATCTAGCTTGAACGTAAACCTGTTTAATCCTGGCGCAACAAAAACTGATATGCGTTTTTCTGCTGTTCCCGGTGAAGATCAATCCCTTCTACCAACACCCGAGGATGTAGCTTCTAAATTAGCTTACTACGTCTCTAAAGAGTGTGACCTTCACAATCAGAGAATTTCCTATCGAGATTTATAGATTGTAGGTCAGCTTTTTTCTGACAACGCAGTCAATTTTTCGAATCATTGCACTATTTAGTGTACCCACGGCCTAATTGGCACTTTATCAAGTCATTTCATACGGAATATGAATTCTAAACTCATAGTTTCGTTTGGAATTTCCTATGACTGGGTTAAAAGCCTACCGTAAGGATAAGAGACGAAAGCCTCAGCCAGTATTTGCCTCGTGAACAAATTTCAAGGAGACGCCCACATGACCGTTCAACTTACTTCAGGACAATCTCCCGCTAAATACATTGAATCCGCGCGTGAAATTTTATCGCAATATTCGGCTGAAGTTGCCAAAGATCCCCAAACAAACTCAGTTCGTCGCCTAGCAATTGATTTGTTTCGTGAAATCGAAAACGGCGATCTGCAAGTTTCTGACATACACAAAGTGATCAATTCACTGGGCGGTAAAGTCCTCCAAGACAGATGTGATACTTTCCGTCAGCGTCACAGACTTTTATCCCAAGAAAATCCAGAATCCGAACTTAGAGTGCTTTTGGAAGGTATCGCCCAAAAAGGTGAGCCCGCTTACCGTGCAGCAATGGAACGCGTCGCATCTGGCGTCGTGTTCACAGCTCACCCAACTTTTGCACTCAACCGGAATTTACGTCGGGCATTCGTCGAAGCTGCGATTTCAAAAGACGGCACATCATGTCGAGACGATTTAAGCAATATTGCAGCAGAAGGTCTCTACAAGGACGACAATATTTCGCTAATGATGGAACATGAAGACGTCCAATTAGCGCTACGCAATGGTCAAACAGCACTCAATGAAATCTGGAGCCTTATCCTAGATGTCGCGAAAGAAAACTTCGCAGATACATGGAAGAGCATTCACCCATCATTGATCAATCTAGCTTCTTGGGTTGGGTATGACCTTGATGGACGCACAGACATTCACTGGGGCGCAACACTCCATTTGCGTTTATCTGAAAAAGCCGTTCAATTAGAACGATTTGCTGCCAGCTTGAACGCTATTGAGTCTCCAACCAATGAGCTCAAAGAAATAGCTCAAAAGCTAGATGCAGCATCAGAACACGCAAGAAATGCTGCTATCGCATTTGGTGGTGATCTAGATGATCCTGAAGTGCTCGTGAACGCTGCAAACACTCTAACACCTGATGCAGAAGCTAAGATTGTCTCGCTAAAGCCCATCATTGCTCGCCTAAGAGAATTAGCGTTAGAAAGCGATGACAACACAGCAAAAGCACTCCTGATCGCAAGCTCGCAAATGGAAACGCTAGGATTGGGAACTGCCCGCATTCACTTGCGTATCAACTCAGCGCAGATCCATTCAGTGCTTCAAAATGAACTACGCATTGCAACAGATGATGTAGAATATGGCCGCGCAGTTCTCGCGGAGCTGGCTAAACGCGCGCACAATGTGCCTGTGCAACATGTTAATTTTGCTGATCTTTTCCAAGAGCAAATGACAGCACGTCGCCAAATCATGTTGTGTGCTCAAATCCTGAAACACATAGATGCAGACACACCAATCCGTTTCTTGATCGCTGAAAGTGAAAACCCAGCGACCATCATGGGTGCCTTGTTTATTGCGCGCCAATTTGGCGTCGCAGATCGTGTTGATCTTTCTCCTCTATTTGAAACACCAGATGCACTAGAACGCGGCGACCGTTTCGTTGAACGTTTGATCGAAGACCCGTCATTTATCTCTTATGTTCAAGAACGTGGACGGCTTTGTCTTCAATTTGGTTTCTCAGACTCAGGACGTTTCTCATCTCAACCAGCAGCAGATATGGCAATTGAGCGTATTCACAACCTAGTGGGTGCAGCCATGTCTAAACATGATGATCTTGAAAATGTTGAATTACTTGTGTTCAACACACACGGTGAATCAATGGGTCGTGGTGCATTCCCTGGTAAATTCAAAGATCGCTTTGATCACCTTCTTACACCATGGACGCGTGCGCAGTTCGCGCAGAAAAATCTACCATTCATCCATGAATTCTCATTCCAAGGCGGCGATGGTTTCATGCACTTTGATGCATTGGAAACAGCTAAATCAACATTGTTAGAAGTGGCTATCCACACACTATCAGAACCTGATGTAGACCTTGAAGATCCATTCTACAAACGCCGTGACATCAGCTGGGATTTTTATAGATCACTTCGTGAATGGCATGAAACTTTGTTTGAAAACAAAGACTACCCTGCTGCGCTGCTCGAATTTGGTCCCGGTCTCTTGTTTAAAAGTGGATCACGTAAATCACGCCGTCAAACAGGGGCATCTGCGGGTGAATTAGGGCTTCGCTCTCTACGGGCTATTCCGCAAAACGCTATCTTACAGCAATTGGCAATCCCACTAAATGTTGCTTGTGGATTTGGATCAGCAGCAGGCAATGAACCAGACCGGCTTGCTGAATTAATGCGCAACTCAAAACGCATGAAAGGCTTGATCCACATGGCGATTGAGGCACGTAATCTGACAAGTTTACCTGCTTTCCGCTCTTATGGATGCCTATACGACCCGAGCCTATGGTTTGCGATTGCTAAGCGCAGCGACCGTGCCAATGCACAAGTTTACCGCCGTTTGGGTTATCTGTTCTCTGACCTTGAAACCCATTCCTCAATCACAAAACTTGCCAACTCTATCACTGTAGATCTTGCACGTTTTGACCGTATCTTAGAAGAAGTAGAAGGTGAAAGCGTCACAGCGGACCGCTATAAATCACGCTTGGATATGCACGTTCTCCACGCTTTACGCCAAGCATTGATGATGCGCGCATTTTCACTTTCTGCACGCCTTCCAGAGTTTTCACGCCGCCATGGTTCATCCATTAGCGCCGAAGGATTACTCAAACAAATCACGCAGTTGCAAATACCTGATACAGTCGCAATGGTTCGCGGCGTCTTCCCTGCTGAAGACAGACGCAATCCAAAATTTGATGAGCTTTTGGAAACATCAGATATCGAAGCCACTGACGATCAAGGATATTCAGAAATTCACACAGGTCTATTAGAACCTCTGGAAGAAATTGACCGTGCGATGAAAGAAGCAACAGTTGCTGTGTGTAGTTTATATTCAGCTTATGGATAAACAGCCAACCTAAATGGTTTCACCCAAAGAAAAGGCCAGCATTTCTGCTGGCCTTTTTTTATTTCTTGTACGACGTACGCTCTGCTTTGGTTTTGCGTCGGCCATCCGCTTTATCAGCATATGGATTTGCACCTTGGCGAATGATCAACCTGATCGGAACACCCGGTAAATCAAATGCTTCACGCAACCCATTCACAAGATAACGTTTATAGCTTTCTGGCATTTGATCACCACGTGATGCCATCATAATGAAAGTTGGCGGACGCGTTTTCATCTGAGCCATGTAACGCGGCTTAATGCGCTGACCACCCGGTGCAGGTGGCGGATGTTTCTGAATTGTATGTTGCATCCAATTATTCAAATCACGTGTTTTGATACGTGCTGACCAATCTTCAAACACTTTCGCGGCGGCAACCATCATCTTATCAAGGTTTCGGCCAGTTTCACCAGAAACCGTCAATAGAGGAGCACCTTTGGCTTGAGGCAATAAACGGCGAGCCTTGTCTTCTAATTCTTTACGAAGCTCACCGCCATTTTCAACAAGATCCCATTTCGTACAGACGAAAACAACACCGCGACCTTCGCGCAAAACAAGGTCAGCTATCTGCAAATCTTGCTTTTCGAATGCATCGCGCGAATCCATAACAATCGCGACAACGTCTGCATATTTGATCGAGTGAATGGTTTCACCCGTCGACATTTTTTCCAAACGTTCTTGAACTTTTGCCTTTTTACGAAGACCAGCCGTGTCCACGAGACGCATCTCACGACCTTCATATTCCCAAGCAACTGTCACACTATCACGTGTGATACCTGCCTCTGGGCCCGTTAGAAGACGATCAGATTGAAGCAATGAATTGAGCAATGTTGATTTACCAGCATTTGGACGCCCAACCACAGTAAATTTCATCGGGCGTTCGGGCGGCGCTTCAATTTCTTCTGCTTCTGGATCAAATTCTACAAAATCATCATCCCAAGCACGCTCTTCTTCTTGCTCAGCTTCTGGACTCGTCAATTCTGGAGCAGCTTCAAGTAGAGCTTGGTAGAGATCACTCATACCTTCGCCATGTTCAGCAGATAGAGCGACAGGCTCATTGAAACCAAGGCTAAAGGCTTCCGTCAGGCCGACATCGCCCTGTCGTCCTTCACATTTATTCGCGACGAGTATTGTTGGTTTATCAGCTTGTCTTAGTAATTTAGAAAACACACGGTCAATCGGTGTAACACCTACGCGCGCATCTATGACATACAAAGAAACATCTGCTTCCGCTATCGCCATTTCAGTCTGGCGACGCATGCGCGCTTCAAGAGATGCATCATTCACATCATCAAAACCAGCCGTATCAATAAGATCCAACTCAAGGTCACCCAAACGGCCACGCGCCTCTTTTCGATCGCGTGTTACACCGGGTTGGTCATCCACCAGCGCAATTTTCTTTCCGACAAGTCGGTTGAATAAAGTCGATTTCCCAACGTTAGGGCGTCCGACGATGGCCACCTTCAACGCCATGGTTCAGTCCTTCGTAATTAAAAGATGTAGACCTTCAATTTAACGAATAGCGATCAAATCGCCCTTATCCGAGAGAAGGTAGACATGCTCATGAGCCACAATTGGTTCAATGTAAACAGCATCTCCAACTTTCAGTTCGTTTACAACTTCACCCGTTTGCGGATCAATTGCTAAAACTTTCCCTTGAGATGATGCGACAATGATACGGTCTGAAGCAATGACTGGGCCAGCCCAAACAATACGATTCTTACGCTTTTTCTCTTTTTTGAACTGCTGTAATTGCTTTACCCAGACAACACCGCCAGTGTTTTTATCAAAACACGCTAATTGCCCATCAACACTGATTGCAAACACAAACTGCCCTGAAAGGGCTGGTGAGTGTATGGAACCAAAAGGCTTTTCCCATAGTCGTGTTCCGCTCACGGCATCAATTGAAACAAGAACACCAGACTGGCTTGCAGCAAAGACTGCACCTGAATCAATAACAGGGTTTCCAGCAATATCATTGATCGCTGAAATCGGGGTAAATCGCCCACCGCGCGTCAAACTATCAGACCAAAGACGACGCCCATTGCTTGGAACATACGCGATAACTTCTCCTGAAGAGAATGGCGCAGCCAAAAGATCACCCGATATAGCAGGACTTGGAGAAGACAGAACACGTGCACTTTCTGCAATCGCTTGATCCGACCATTCAATACTACCATCACTCAAACTAAGAACGTAAATCTCATTGTTTGAGGATGTGATATAGGCGTAATCGCCTTCTATCGTTGGAGATCCAGTGATTGGTGCTTGTGTCTCACGTTTCCAAAGCTCCGCACCGGAATTTATATCGAGCGCGACAACATATCCATAACCAGATGTTACGATAATTCTGTCGCCAGCAACAGCTAATCCACCACCTACAGCTAGCTTGTCTCGTTTGCGTGGTGGCTCCAGCTTAACGCTCCATACAGCTGATCCTGATTTACTGACTGCTCGAACAGTTTGCTCACTATCAATAATGAAAAGACCATCTTGGTTAGCAACAGGAGGTGCAATTAATCTTCGCGTACGAGAAGAGCCGCTTCCGACTTTTTTCTTCCATGCGATTTTAAACTCATCGCCGCCGACACGGTTACCTGGATTTTTTTGTGCATTTCCGCCCGACTGGGTCCATGGCAAGCCTTGAGCAGCAGCTGGCAGATAAACTGACATTGTCGCATAAGCAACATCAGGTGACAGATCAGCATCAGCCGCAATCAAAGGCACACGTTGTGCACGCTCTGCAGCATCTGCTTCTCTTTTTTTAGCAGACTGACAACCAGCAAGAGCTACACAAAGGACAATGCCCAAAGCTATCTTTTTAAAGTGTCTCATGCAGGGTCCTCTGAATTACTAGACGCGTCTTCTACTGGTGTTGCTTCAACCGGCGCGGCTTCTTCCACCGTATTAGTTTCAGTAAGTGCTGGAATTACGGCAAGCGCATCATTTGCACGATTAAGAACGCCTTCAGGCGCATTCAGTCTTAAAGTCAGAGCTTGATATTCAGAGCGCGCACGCTCCATATCGCCTTCTTCAAACGCTTTTGCACCGATTAATTCGTGTGCAAGCGCTCCAAAACTATCTTCATTACCAACAAGATCACCCAAAGCTGCTTCAACTTCAGCCAATGACTGTGTGTCTGCCAGCAAATACGCAGCTTTCAATTTTGCCAGATCCGCCAACGGACCTTCACCTTGCGCCGATATTTCCAATGCTTTTGCAGCAGCTAATGTATCGCCTGCCATTTCCAGCTCAGCTTGCGCTAAATATTGTGCGGCTAGATCAGCAAATCCACTATCTTTATCCAATAATGCCCCAAAACGGCTACGTGTATTTTCAACGTCTTGAATTTCGAGTGATTTAAGCCCTAACTCAAAAGTGCGTCCATTGGCTTCAATTTCTTTGGTTGCTTGTTCATCAAAATAAGAATTTGCAGCCACCATTGCAACAATCGCGATTGAACCACCCAAAGCAAAAGGCCAAGCTTTATTCCAAAACCTGTTTAGTTTATCAGCTTTTACGTTCTCTTCTACTTCGTCAAAAATGTCGCTCACGAGTCGACCTTCCTAAATTCAATCCACATACCAGATAGACTGGCAAATCATAATTTCGAGGCGGACACTAGCCCTACCACAATATCACCGCAATAAATGTTTACTTGGTTTTTCCATTAGTAGACAAAGAATATGTCTCTTCTTTGCTCGGAAAGCGCCGCGCGCGTACATCTGCAGCATAAGCTTCAACAGCGCGCCCTATCTCTCCGCGTACATCTCCATAGCGACGAACGAATTTTGGCACCCAGTCAAACATGCCAATCATGTCATGTGTCACCAATACCTGACCATCACAATTTGCCGATGCGCCAATACCAATTGTGGGGCAAGATACTGTTTTTGTAATCTCATCTGCCAAGTCTTCAGCAACACCTTCAACGACCATGGCAAAACAGCCTGCCTCATCAGCAGCTTTCGCTTCAGCCATCACACGTTTGCGTTCAGCGTTAGAGCGTCCCTTTGCACGAAACCCACCATCCACATTCACGGCTTGCGGCCGCAAACCCACATGCGCCATCACAGGAATGCCGCGCTCTACCATATGCGAGACAGCATCAGCAGCATATTCACCGCTTTCAATCTTGATAGCCTGACATCCCGTTTCCTTCATAATGCGCGCTGCATTTAAAAAAGCCACATCAGGATTTGTTTCATAGGAACCAAAAGGCATGTCCACTACGACCATTGCCTGAGAAGCACCTCGCATGACGGCTTGCCCATGCATGATCATCATTTCCAGCGACACGCCGACAGTCGAATCTAGACCATGCACAACCATGCCGACGCTATCGCCAACCAAAATGAGATCACAAAATGGATCCATCATTTTCGCCATGGGTGCGTCATACGCCGTTAAACAAACAATTGGTGTCTCACCTTTTGCTTTGGCAATATCACGAACGGTTTTACGACGTATCTGGTTCTGAGCCGACATTTTTTGCACTCCATCACAAATATGAGCGTACTGATAACAGGACACTCATCATTTTGCACAGCTCTTTTCGAACTTTATTGCGTTTCTAATTCTGGCTTAAAGCAATACCGGCCTACCGATCAACATGTCATGCAGTATAAATACTGTTGCTAAATACAGAGCCACACCAACAACAACACTTATGATATCGCCTTTAATTGACACTTCGGCGCGACGAAGTCCTTCATCTTTGCGGATCTTAGCCATTGTCCGTGACAGACTTCCCCAAAACAAAAACCCACCAAATAGTGCGATTGAGGGCCAGTCGCCATTGTAAATCATATGAACTGCCGCCCATAATTTAACGCCATTAATCATAGGGTGTTTGGTGTATTTTTTGATATATCCTGCTGGGGCGTCAGCCGCGACAAGCAGAATAAAAGAAAAAGGCATCACCGCAATAATAATATGACGGGTCCATTCCGGTGCAATCCACACCGGTTGATTCCACATCGGATCAACACGCGCCAAGCCATATCCATAAATCAACAAACCAAGCCCAATGGCCGAAATAAGCGAGAACACTGCTTTATATTTTATGCCATATTTTTGAGAAATATTACCCGGTTTTCTGGAACGAACGGACGCAAAAATATGCGTACCAATAAACAACGCTAATCCTGCAAGTAAAACATACATAACCCATATCCATCTGATTTTATGATTAAGCCTATTAAAGCAGTCCAGTTTTCTGACTTAAGTTTTGCGACACACGTGTGAGCAATTGTAATAATTGCTGCTTTTCTGTGTCACTAAAGCCTGATGTCGCAGACATTTCCTGCTCACTGTGAGCAGACAATACTTGTGTCATCTCATATGCCTTAGGCGCGCATTTTACGCGCACAATTCTCGCGTCATTTTGATCTCTCACCCGCTCTACGATTTTGTTTTTCTCCAGTGACTTTAACGTAACCGACACAGCTGACGCATCTAATCCCAATCTAGCTGCCAAATATTTCTGGGGATGACCTTCTTCTTCTCCCCATAAAACTCCAACCAGCCTAAATTCTGGATAAGTAAGGTCTAATGGCGCCAAAGCCTCCTTCATCAAAATTGAAAATTGCCTTTCAATTCGCCCTATCCACGGCAGAACATTCTGGTCAAATTTTGCATCCATACCCGTTTTCTCCAAAGCAAGCCCTGACTATAACTTTATTAGTTGAATTTATCAACTATTGATTTTTTCATTTAATTTTGACCGCTTCTTTGCACTGGCATAGACATTCAAAAAAGCCTAAAAGAATCATATGTGCGGTAGATTCTTCAGACATGGCGTATCGTGGGCAGACTACCACGCAGCCCTCAACATGATCACACCAGAAGGTGTTGATCCGCCGGAGGCAAACTACAATATAGCTCCCATGTCGATTGCGCCGATTATTCGGCCATTAGAACACCACATGCCCGGCTATGAATTAGCCCCTGCACAATGGTCTCTCGTGCCATCTTGGTGGAAAAAACCTCTCTCGGAGAAAAAATTCTCAACATTCAATGCCCGTAGTGAAAGCGTCAACGAAAGTAAAACATTCCAAGGCTCTTTCCGGCATCATCGATGCCTCATACCCATGAGCGGTTTTTATGAATGGACCGGCAGTAAGGGGGCAAAAACACCCTTTGCGATATCGCTTAGAAACAGAAGATGGTTTTGCTGCGCAGGATTATGGAACCGCGCAATGATTGATGGCTCAGAAATAGATACATTCACGATTTTAACCACCACTCCCAATGATGTTATGGCAGGCCTACACACGCGAATGCCGGTCATTATCCACCCTGAAGATTATGTTCGTTGGATGACGGCTCATTATAATGATGTTTATGATCTTATGAGGCCATTTCCAGCATTTGATATGCATGCTTGGCCCGTTAATGCGGCTGTGGGAAATGTAAGAAATAATGGGCCACAACTGATTGAAGAAAGATAGAAATACGCTTTCAAGGTCTCTCGTTTATCCTTAAAAAACTGTAACAAAGATACATGCAAAAAAGAATGTCGCGCGTCAGGTGAATAGACTATTTGCATGCTATAACTTGTTGTAAGAAAAACCTTATCAATGACTATTTTATCGTTTCAGTGGGGTTTTAACGGTTAACGCCGTGACAATCAAAAGGGACATTACCATGAACACGCCAACTTCTTTGAGCACTCAAAGCCCAACCGCGCTTCAATATCTAGACAAAGCTGTCGGTGGATTACGCAATCTTGGTATTATGCCTGAAGGTAAAAACGAGACAGCTCCGATTGTCGCCCTTCTTGAACAAATTGCAGATCTTGCACCCGATAAAACCGCCGCAATCGCCCGTACGCTCGACCAAATGTCCACATTTAATGACATTGTCCGCGAGCACATCTCTGGCGTCACAGTTGGTGAACGTTATGAAGGCATCACAACAGCCTTTAACTCTATCCGTGATGATTCAAAATCACTTGTTGATCAGTATTCAGATGGGAAAATCTCAACAATGGAACGCGTTTCCAATGTTTGGATGAAAATGACACGCGGAGATGTTGCATCCCGATTTGGTAAAATCAAAGACCTTTATCTTGAAGTGCAAGCTGAATCCGCAAACCAAATCGACAAAGAAAAGCAAATCCTAGAAGCTTATTTAGATTTCCGTGGTGCTTTAAAACAATCAGAAGTGCTCGCGCTAGAAGTTCTTCAAAATGCAGAAGCAAAATTAGAAGCGGCAAAAGACGTTGTTGCTGAAGCACTCAAAGATGTCACTGATTATGTTGGTCATGATGCAGCGCGCCGCGCTAATCTCGAATTGGTCCGCGATGAAAAACTGCGCAAACTACAATCAGAAGAAAAACGCTATCAGATCGCTAAAGACCTCTCCGATAACATTACAATTGGATACAACACATCTGAAGTCATCATGGCGCGTCTCGTGCAAACCACATCAGCAAAAGAGCGCATCTATGCGCAATCAGTATCCTTCTTCTCAACCAATGAAGTTGTGCTGACAGCCCTCACCGCATCTTTCACAGGTCTGCATGGTCTGCATGAAAGCACACAAACACTTGAGGCCATGAAAAAAGGTGTCAACGAATCGCTTGAAACACTGGCTGATATTGGTGGCAAAGTTCAAGAAGCTGCCCTTAAAGCAGGATATGGCCCAACTGTGTCAGCCGCATCCGTCAAAATGCTTGTTGATTCAGTCGTGAATTATCAAATTCGTAGCCAAGAAATCATCAAAGAAATGCGTGTGCTTGCAACTGAAAATTCCGAAGAAATCCGTGAAAGCGTAGAAGATGGCAAACGCCGCCTAACGCGTCTCGTCCAAGACGGTGCATCGAACGCGCTTTTACCAAAGACATAGATGACACAAGACGATTCTCAAACAGAGCCAGAAACAGACATAGAGCAATCAAATCCTGTTTCCGATGCTCCAGCTAGTAAACAAACGCTAGACGATGTCCTCATTGCGATGGACATCGTCGATACGTTGCGTCATCGCGAACAATTAGTTTTACGTGAACTAGATGCCGATGCACGTGAACTAGAGCTGATTGAACGTTTAAAAGAAATCTATGCTGCTCAAGGCATAGAAGTTTCAGACGATAAATTACGCGATGGTGTTAAGGCACTTGAAGAAAACCGCTTTGTCTACACACCGCCCAAAGATAGCTGGAAAACCAAACTCGCCAAAATATATATCAAGCGTGATAAATGGTTAAAGCCCGTGACTGCTGGTTTTGCCGCCCTCATTCTCGCATCTGGACTTTGGCATTTTGGCGTATCCATGCCGCAACAAGCCAAATCAGAGCTAGTTCAAACGCAATTAAACGAAACCATTCCTGCTGATCTGACAGCTTTGCGTGATGATATTCAAACAATGGCAACAGATGACAAAATCAAAGTCCGCGCCGAAACCTATTATCAAGACGGCGTCACAGCATCTACAGATGGTGAACACGCGCAAGCGCTTGCTGCGGTCGCTTCTCTAGAATTGCTAAAAGATGATCTAGAAGCTGAATACACCGTGCGAATTGTTTCACGCCCCGGAGAATATTCCGGCCTGTTCAGAATACCGGATGACGCCCCGCAGCGCCCCAATTATTATCTCATAGTTGAAGCAATTGATGGTGCTGGTCGCGTCATCGAAGTGCCCATTTCCAGCGTAGAAACACAAGCGGCAAAGCGCGTGTCCATCTGGGGCGTGCGCGTGCCTAAAGACATTTTCGATAAAGTCGCAGCAGATAAAAAAGACGACGCCATTCTACAATTTTCTGAAATTGGCGCGAAAACCAAGGGAGACCTAACCCCACAATACTCCATCGACACGCTCGATGGAGCGATATTTAACTGGTGATGAATAATGCCTAGGTCAATCAATGGACGCGAAGCGCTCGAACAACTTGATGAGAGCATTCTCCGTGCACGCAAGCAGCTTGCGCATGCCTTAGAAGCATCCGATGACGCACGCGCACGCATTGCCCAAATCCGCAAAGAACAAGTCAGCACCTATCAATCCCTTGCTGAAATGCGTTTGGAAACACTCACTGACGACACAGATGCACACGAAGTCACCCTGCTAAACTCAGAGAAACGCGCTCAAATTCTCTTGCAATCACACGAAGCTTTCATTGCTGATGAGCAGGAAAAATTAAAAGCAGCCTCTCAAGAAATTTTACGGCTGGAAAATGATCGCGAAGAAATATCTTCGCGCCTCGATGCTGCCGTAGAACTTTATGAAAAACGCGTCTCAAAAATACAAGCAAGCCTTGTTGAAGATGAAGATTATCAATTGCTTGCAGAAGCAATGGAAGATGCAGCAGCCATTACAGAACGCGCACACTCCAAACTCGCGCTCGCACAGGAAGACCGTGAGCAAAAAGGGCAACCATATGAAAACGACCCGCTCTTTTCCTATTTGTGGAGCCGCAAATTCAGAACACCCGATTACAAAGCACCGGCATTCATTCGTTTTTTAGATAATTGGGTCGCTAAATTATGTAAGTATGATCAATCATATCTCAATTATGGGCGCTTAACCGAACTCCCTGTGCGACTAAGTGAACACGCTCAAAAAACCCAACAAAGTTTAAAACAAGCAAGTCAGGCGCTTGAAGCAGCTGAAACACAGGCTTTGACAGATGGCGGCGCTGATACTCTCAAAAAGAATGTCGATGAATTGCGATCTGCTATTGAGGCCTTAGATGCTCAAATGGATGCGGCAGAAGCGAGACATCAAGCCTTAGCTCAATCCCATGACTCGGCAATCAATGCAGAATCTGGCCCAGCAATGGAAGCCCGCCGCGTGTTGGAAAACGCACTAAAACGCGCAAGCTTTCCCGACCTTCGCATACTGGTCGCTGAAACGATCACCCCAGAAGATGATCGTCTCGTTGACAGATTGGTCAAACTCAGAACTGAAGAATTAGAATTTGAAGTGATTTCTGAAGATCTGGAAAATGGCCCTAAAGAGCGCCGAAAAGATCTTTCATTACTCGAGCGCTTAAGACGCGAATTTAAAGCCGCAAAATTCGACAGCCCGTATGCGACTTTCAAAACCTCTAGTATCGAAACTGTAATCACAGCCCTTCTCAGAGGCCATACAAATATAAGCGGTGCTCGCCGTTTGCTCAATAAGGCAATTGTCAGACGCACGCCGCGCGTAGACCCTGAATTTGGCGGCAAAAGCCGCTCATCAACATTAGGCTTGCCATCAATATTTGGAGATATCGCCATAGAAATCGCCAAGGAAGCTGCGCGCCAGAGCACAATCGGAGGCAGTGGTAGAAACTCACCCTTTGGCGGTAGACCAACAACACGTCGCTTCCCTTCAAAACGCTCTTCTTCGGGAATCAAATTCCCATCTTCTGGAGGCTTCGGCGGCAAAGGTGGTGGATTTAAAACCGGTGGTGGTTTCTAAACAAACCTTTAAAAGACACCATCACCATTACTACGATTATTGTACATTTAAACAAATGAAAATTAAGCAAGTTACCCTATAAGCAATGAAGCATTACTCATACTAGCCTTCTTTTGAAGTGTTCATGCTAGGTTGTATTGCACAAGGTAAATGGAGACACTCTGTGTTCTTCGTGAATGTTTAAATTTGTAATGGAAATCGCTGGCATGAGCCTCGACGCTATGGATCCGGACAATAATGCAAGTAACGATACATATCGTATTGCAAAATTGCGCCAGCACAAAAGCGAAAAACACAAATTACACAATACACAACCTGATCAACCCGCCAAACGTTTTCCAATAGATCGCTCTGGTCTACGTTTTATACTGCGCATATTTGATTTTACCGCCGGCTTTGCAATTATTCTTATTGCTTGTCATCTTTTAAAAATTGATCTGCTAAGCGAAAACCTTAGAACTTCTCTGCCCTACATAGCAGCGCCATTATTTGCCTTCTTGGGCATGCGTATAACGGGTGCCTATCGTTTTGCATTTGATGAACATCCACTTACACACATTGGACGTGTTTTGCTTGGCTCAAGCCTTGGGGTGGCACTTGTTCACATCATTAGTTTGGTTTTCAATCTTGGTGATGATCAGCTTTACCAAATTTCTGCAATTGTTTTGTGTGGCTATTTGGGATTGCACGCGCATTACGCCGCTCTTCTTCGTTCCCTCACGCGTTCTGGCGCGCTTGCAGATAATGTCGTTATCGTCGGTGCGACCCCTGCTGCTTTTGATTTAATCGAAAAAAATCGCAAAAAACGTGAGATGAATATTCTAGGTGTCTTTGAAGACAGGCTAGATCGCGCACCCGCAGCAATCGCGGATGTTCCGGTCATTGGGAAAGTCGATGATCTACTCGAATGGGATAAACTTCCTGATGTCGACAGAATTATCCTAACAGTGACATCAACCGCACAAGAACGTGTTCGTACCCTTATAGATCGTCTACGCCTTTTGCCTCAAGAAGTGATTCTCATGCTGGACCTAGACGGGTTTAGTCCAGAGAAAACCTCAATCGCCAATATGGTCGATACACCCGCAGCTTATGTTTCAGGTGCGCCCAAAGATGTCAGACGTGCCGCGATCAAACGCGGTTTAGATATTGTGGTTGCAAGCGCCATGCTCATACTTTTCTTGCCATTTATGATGATCATTGCAACTTTGATCAAACTAGATAGCCAAGGCTCAATTTTCTTTAGACAGCGACGTCATGGTTTTAACAATCAGATTATTCGTGTCTGGAAATTTCGGACTATGCACCCGGATAAAGCGGCTGAAGATGGCACAAAAGTCATCCAAACCGTGAGCAATGATAAACGTGTCACGCGCATTGGTGCCTTCTTACGTCGCACAAGTTTGGATGAACTTCCCCAACTCATAAATATTCTAGTTGGAGACATGTCACTTGTCGGCCCTCGCCCCCATGCCGTTGGCATGACAACCGAGGAAGTTGAAGTCCACAATATCGTCGCTGAATACGCTCATCGTCACAGAATGAAACCAGGCTTAACCGGTTGGGCACAAATCAATGGATCTCGCGGCCCAGTCCACACAGCAGAGCTTGTTAAAGATCGCGTGCGTTTGGACATGGAATATATGGAAAAAGCATCATTCTGGTTTGATCTATACGTCATCCTGATGACTGCTCCCTGCCTTTTGGGCGACTCAAAAACACAGCGCTAGGCATCCAATATGAACACAACGCCCCAACTTAGCGCCAACCCACCCGTTCGCGACACGACAACCCCACGCGAAATCGTGGTCGATAACCCGCACTGGAAAGACAAGGCAAACCAAAAGCTGTCTATTCTTGTACCTAGCTATAAAGACGATCCAGAAGCTTTATTGGCCTCATTATCCAAATGCAAAAATGTCGAAGACATCGAATTTATTCTTTATGATGATGGCGGCGGAGACCGCACACTTATTGAGAAAATTTCGGCGCACGCAGCTGAGGCCAGCTTTCCAGTTCGGATCATCTCTGCACAACACAATATTGGACGTGCAGGCGCGCGAAATCGTTTATTGAACTATGCGCGATGCAAATGGGTATTGCTCCTTGATGCCGACATGCTTCCCGATAACGAAGATTTCCTGACTAATTACATCCAAGAAATATCAGTTCATCCCGACCCTAAACTTATCGTCGGCGGGTTTTCACTTAAGCAAGCCTCAACGGCCCCAGAATATGCTTTGCATCGGTGGCAAGCTGAAAAATCAGAATGCATGTCTTCTAAGCTGCGCAACACAGAACCTGGGCGTTATGTTTTCACAAGTAATGTTCTTGCCCATGCAGACCTGTTTGAAGAAGTCCCTTTTGATGAAACATTCAGTGGATGGGGCTGGGAAGATGTCGATTGGGGATTGCGTATCGCCAAGACTTATCTAGTTCTCCACATAGATAATACAGCCACTCATTTAGGCCTTGATACTGATCGAGATCTCATGAAAAAATATGGCAAATCGGGTGCTAATTTTAAAAAAGCGATTGAAAAACATCCCGACGCTTTAAAATCAACAAGTCTATATAAAGTTGCTAACAAGCTAGCGCCGATACCATTCAAGCCCGTGATCAAATCCATAACTGGTAGCATTGCGACAGCGCACTTTTTTCCAATAAAGGTTAGAGGTCTCGCCCTAAAATTATGGCGTGCAACCATATATGCGGAGGCTCTTCATGATTGATTGGCATTACACACCCTCTCGTACCCTTCCCGCCAAATTAAAACGCCGCATGACACAATGGAGACATGCTGCGCCAGTTGATGTGAGCAACACACAATTTCATGTATCATACACATTTGATGATTTTCCAATGTCGGCGGTCAATGGTGCCGACATCCTCGAATCTCATGATGGGCACGCAGCATTTTATGCCTGCACAAAAATGATAGGCACACACGGCGCATATGGGGACATGTACGATATCAAAACCATGTTGGACCTTGAAAACCGTGGACATGAAATTGGCGCGCATACCCACAGTCACCTTGATTGCGCGCAAAGCAAACGTGAAACTGTCTTAAATGATATTGACGCAAATATTTCTGCGCTCATGGAAGCCGGCTTAAAAAAACGGCCCACAAGTTTTGCATACCCTTATGGAGAAACCCTTTTTGATACCAAAAAAGAAGTATTCAAAAAGTTTGATCTGTGTCGCGGTATTCTTCCCGGAATTAATGTTGGAAAAGTTGATCTCGCTCAATTGCGGTGTTTTGAACTAAACGAAAATCCAGCCACACGCATTCGAGCAATAAATGCTATCGAAGAAGCAGGCAAAACTGGCGGCTGGGTGATTATATTTACACATGATGTATCACCTCAGCCAACTGCGTATGGAACCACAACTGGGATCGTCGAAGAATTGTGCCAACTGTCTAAAGCAGCAGGCGCAACGCTTTCAACGCCAACTGAGGCAGCAAGAAGCTACGGCCTAATCTCATGAACCAATCCGTAAAAGTCAGTATTGTTATTCCAACATTTCGCCGCAATGACGGTTTGGAAAATGCCATTACCAGCATTCTGAATATGACGGATGCTGCTTTGGAAACGGCTGAAATCGTTGTCGCAGACAACTCACCCGAAGCCGGCGCCAAATCCACAGTAGAACAACTCAAACTCAACACTAGCGTACCAATAAACTATGTCAGTGAACCCACTCCGGGCGTATCAAATGCACGAAATGCTGGTCTAGCTGTAGCAAATTCTCGTCTAATTGCCTTCATTGACGATGATGAAACTGCCCAAAATGGATGGCTAGATAATTTAGTCGCAGCTCATCAAAAGCTCGGTGCCGCTGTCATTTTTGGCCCTGTCGAAACTGTGCTTCCAACCGACACGCCTCCCGCGCACAAACAATATCTGGAAGATTTTTTCTCTCGCAAAGGCCCAAGCGAAACCAAACTAATTGATGAAGCTTTTGGCTGTGGAAATGCTTTCCTTGATTTGGATCGCATTCAACCTTGCCTCCCTGAAAATGAGCCGTTTTTCAATAAGATAGCCAATGAAACTGGCGGCGAAGATGACTATCTTTTTGCTCGTGTGAAACAGCATGGTGAAACATTTGGCTGGGCACATAATGCAATTGTTGATGAACACGTCCCCGAAAAACGTGCACATTTAGGTTATACACTGAGGCGTGCATTCGCCTATGGACAGGGGCCCTCCACCAATTGCTGGCGCAATAATGACGGCATTGATATTCCACGCCTATTGATGTGGATGATTATCGGGACAGGTCAGTTTATTATCTATGGAATCTCTGCCTTAGCGATGTTTGCAATCAAGCATCCCAAACGCGCATATATGTTGGATAAAGCTGTAAGAGGACTAGGAAAACCCCTCTGGTTTCCACCATTTATTCTGCAATTTTATGGGGATATTCCCGATAAGAAAAAGCGCAAAAAAGTTATCAAAAGCGCAACTTAACCAAACTCACAAACTGAGAATAAGTTAAGCTACGCTCAACCTAAATTAGCCTGAAATTTCATCCGCTAATCGGGCATCTGCTTTGGTTGCATTGAGAACAATTCCCATACATGTGCCACCATGGCCTTCAATTTCTTGTCCAAGCTTGGACACCTGAGTCGCAGGTGTTTTATCAGCTCGCACAACTAAAGCAGTTGCATCCATTTGCGAACAGATAGCCAAACCCGCTGAAGATGTTTCTAACGCAGGTGCATCGATAATGACCCAGTCAGCTATCTCTCTAACGGCTTTCCAGTAGTCCGCTCCCGTTTTCACACGCACGCGAGCGCTTGATTCTAAACGTTCTTTTCGAAACCTAGACACAAGTAATTTAGTATCCGCCACACGATGCATTACAAAAAGCCCCGCATCGTTCTTCTTACCAGGTGGTGGCGGCGGTGGTGGTGGTGAGATAGAAAAAAAGGAAGCGCCAGACATTTCAGCGTTATGAGCTGGACCAACCTGACCAAATGAATCAACAAAATCGCCGCCGCGATCAAAAGCATTAAATAACCGACCATCCATAAGATTTAGATCAATCAGCCATACACCCTTGCGCGCACGTTGAGCCGCTAACATAGCAAAAGAAGCAGCCACACTCGATGTGCCTTCGCCTGCCATAGCAGACATGAACATAATCGTACGACCACCATTATCCACTGGTGCTCGTGTTGCGACACGCCAAGTTTCAGTTAAATCTTTTCGTAAGTCTTTCATCACTCAAATTCACTACATCTTATTTTGCCGCTATAATTGGTTTCAACATAGAAAAACTAAGTTAACTTTTTGAAAAGTATATTTTTTAATTAAATAACAAATACTTAGTCTTATTGCTTCGATGTCACACCAATGACAGGCAACCCTATTGTCTTTTCAGTTGAACGCCGCGTTGAGAGACTTTTACGACTAAATGCAACAAGTAAGCCCGCGATTAATGCAGTAAATCCAGCAAACATCCCTGATGCCAAAACAATCGGTATCTTCATACTCGAACCTTTAGATGGTGGTAATGCCCTATCGACGATTACAACACTCCCGCTTGAACCTTCCGAAATCTGAACTTCTGCTTTTTTCGATTGCTCTCTCGTTGCCAATTCAACCATCGCTCTTTCCAACACGTCACGCTCTCGGCGAAGTTTCTTATATTCTGGTTGCAACAAAACGAGTTCTTTCTGTCGCTGAGACACTTCATTGACCTGACGTTTTAACTCCGCCGCGCGAGACGTTGCCGCATTCAAATCAGATTGAACATTCGTGATTGTAGAGATTAATTCTTGATACGCTGGGTTTGGACCAGTTCGACGAACACCGCCATCATCACTCTCCAACAGTGATTTCATACTCGCTATACGCGCATCTATTTCTAAAACAGCGCGGCTATCAGGCAAATATCTTAGCAATAATTGCTCACGCTCTAACTGGAGGTCCAGCACACGTTGTGATGCATTTGTCTCAACTTCTAGCGCAATCGTTTCTGGCGTAGTTGGCAGCATAGCACGCAAGCCACTCAAACGACCTTCACCTTCTTTTACCAATGCCTCAACGGTCAAAAGTTCATTGCGTAAATTCACCAATGTCGTGCCAACAGACAATCGATCAGTATCAAATTCACCAATTTCATTTTCAACAAGGAAGTCGCGTAGCAATGATTCGGCTTCACTTAAGGCCTCACCCACAAGATATCTTTGACCAGCCACAGCCGCAATATCATCTTGATCACTTTGAATTTCTCTATAGTCGACAAATTGTTCCAGAAATTTATTGACAACCTCGGCGGCAACAATTGGATCTTCATGCTTAAAGACAAAAGTAAGCAAGGGTGATTTCACCCCGTGAGATGCACCAAAATTTTGGTTCAAAGCATCATATGCAGAGGCTTCCAATTTTCGAATTTTGTCAGGGTCATTCGTTTCTGCTATCTCTTGGGCAATTTTAGGATAGATGTGTCCAATCCCCATCTGATCCATAACGCGACGCGCTAATATAGGGGAATTGGCTTTCTCAGCTTCCGCACTAACAATTGCCTCAGTTTCAATAGAAACACCACGTCCAGCATCTCCGACAAGCGGGTCATAAATATATTGCTTATCCAACGTGACCTGCATTGTGCCGAATGCCGTATATGTTTTGGGCATGGTCATAGCAAACAGAACACCCAGTATCACGATAGGCAGAAACACCAATATCATAATCCAAAGTGATCGCCACAATTGCAAGAATATATCGCCCACGCCAAAACGTGGACGAACGCGTAAATTCACACCGCGTTGTTCGCGCCGGACAGGCATTTGGGTGGCTTGATTGTCTTGCATCATATTCTGATTCTGCTTTATCTAAACAACTTGTTCATTTGTCGCTTGATTTGCCTTAATATTTCATTATCCAAAACGGATGCATTAAGAAAGCACCATGATGAAAAACAACGCATCCATCCTCGCACTCGCTGTTCTGTCAATATCGGCATGCTCTAGCCCTCAACCGGGACCAAGCGCGCCGACTTTTCAATCAACGACTTTCTCAAAATGGTCGCAAAATGATGCAGCCTACAGATTCTACCCAGGCGATAAGTTAAACATAACTTTCAGACAAGCACCTGAATTGGACCGAGAAGTCGTTATTGCACCGGATGGTCGGATAAGCCTTCCACTCATGGACCCTGTCGTTGTCGCGGATCTTTCTGCTTTCGAACTACAAAAAATTCTTGAACGCATCTATGCTAGAGAATTGGTGGATCCCTCTCTCACAGTCACGCCAGTTGAATTTGCGTCCCAACAAATATTCGTCGGTGGTGAAGTCAATAATCCGGGCGTATTTCCATTGCCGGGCCAAATTGATCCGCTGCAAGCCATTGTCTTAGCTGGTGGCTGGAACGATAATTCCAAACCTGAACAAGTCATTATTTTACGTCGCGATCGAAATGGTCAAATCATGACCCGCGTTGTTGACGTAAAAAATGCTCTTCGTGACCCAAGCAATCTAGACATTGGACCATTAAAACGGTTTGACGTCGTGTTTGTATCCCGCAGCCGCATAGCAAATGAAAACAAATTTATACAGCAATACGTACTATCAGCATTGCCAATTGATTTTTCATTCTTCTACAACCTAAAAGACAACGCCTTCTAACTCAGATTGCTGAACTAAACACTAGGCATCACAACCGAAATTAATGTGCTTTTTGCATCCATTCGCGGGCAGCACGTTGTGCCTGACGAAGTTCTAAAGATGACATGTAGTCAACCATTTCGCGACGTTGCTCACGTGCATCACGAACACCTTTAAGAGCGGCAAGGTTAAACCATTTGTGTGCTGCAACGTAATCAACGGCAACTCCTAGTCCTGTAGAATACATAAGTCCCACACGGTAAATTTCTTCACCAGCAGATTTGTTTGTTAAGCTCGCTTCAGGAGCTTCGATCAATGCATCAGCATAAGCCATTTTTTGTCATTCCTTCGACAATGAGGCTCTGTGTCGGGTTATTCCCCATGATCAAAGAGCCTATCCACCATAAACCATCACCTTCTCCGGCGATGTATGCAGTGAACTAAATTACTGTTGATCTATAGTTAATTACATCAGTAAATACTTCAAAACGGCTAGTTGTACATGAATTTTCTTTTACTGTTATTTAAATAGAAATAGTAATTATCAAATCATTACTTCAAATCCAAAAATTCAAAGACATTATATTTACCATGTTAGGCAAAATTAAAATATAGTTTACCAAACATAGGATATCTTCGAGAGAACGATATCTATGGCTTAAGTCTTGCAGGATCAATGGACTAAGATAAACAAACAAACGACAAGCCCACCGACGCCCCTCACGGCGTTCCCAGCCATCCAAGCTCTGCACAGAACCCATATGCACCCCAAACCCAATATCAGATTTGCCACATTAAAGGACACTGGCGAGATCAACCATTTACTTGGACTGGCTTGGTTCACACAGCATTCTGAAGCTGGATGGAAATGGCTATTTGAAGACAATCCCGCTCAAGGTGAAATTCCACCAGGAATAGTTAGTATTGGCAAAGATGGTGACCTTAATGGTTTTGTTGGCTGCTGTATAAAGCGCTTTTCTCAAAATGGGGAAACACTCACGGCAATGACTGGTCACTCATTGGTGGCACACCCTAATCATCTAAGCGCCGGCTTTCGTTTAATGGTGAATTTGCTCCATCAGAAAGTCGGCTTTGGGACTTACACACTCAACAATAATGAGATAGCAGCTCGCATATACCCTCGCATTTCTCAAAAAGCGGGATACAATAACGTACCAATTTTTGGGCAGGCAGCTCGAATGAGCCTACAATGGATCACGAATCCAGCGCTGCAAATTCAAGCTGGCCTGAAACGCCGCTATCACATCCAAACAAATTTCAAAACAGCCCGCAATGGTGTAGAACGGTTTTCAACTTACACGGCACCTCCAACTGATAAAATCAAGTTGCCGAAATATACATCTTTGATAGCTGACCATCACCAGCATGAAACCGCGCTTAGCTTGTTCTGGTCACGTTTAAGCAGCAATGAGGGCATTTTCACTTATAGAGACAAAGCAACCCTCGATTGGATTTTAAGTAACCCCGACGCACAAACCCCTCCTATCTTTATTACATATGATCGAGGTGACGGTATCGAGGGCTGGCTGATAGGGCTTATATCTAAAGAGTCTGAAATAGCACCGCCAATACTCAGCATTATAGATCTCATTGCACTACCAGAATCACAAAACACAATTCTGCCCGAACTCATTTCGGCTGCGCGGAAAATTGCGTCTAAAATGAAACTCATGAAAGTGCATCTTCCGTATGCCTCCCAAGAAACTGTAAAAGCTTTGGAGAATTGCATCACACCATCCAACATAAAAACAACCGATTACGCCCATGCGCACGGATGCTTCTATCCACCTTACCGCGTTGAAGAATTTGAAAAAAACTGGAGCCCAACACCATTGGATGGTGATTTTTCGTTTTGTTTAAGACCAATGCCGATACGTTAGATCTGCGCTCAATCACTTTCATTTTGGATTAAGGGCTGAGATTGCACCCTTGTAAGAAGGTGCAAAACAATTGAATGATCATGCTGTATTAACCTCAACGCATCTTTCCATATAACGGAGCAGAAAAGTTGTTCAACAACGACACGTGCCTTTCAAAATGGCACAACAGCCCACATTCATTAAATGGACCTCTGTACTGGATCGAACGTGCGTTAGTTTTCTTCATTGTTTTAACATACTCAGGACTATGGATTGCGATACTCTTAGGTAGAGCCGCAGAAACACAAAGCATGATAGCACCTGACCCAGGACCAATAGCGCGGGCTTCTTGGTTTCCTGCATATCTGGCATTGATTGGGTTATTGGGGCTAAATATAAAAAAGCTAGGAAGTGCGAGCTTAAAATTCTGGCCCATAATTTTGTTATTAGGTTTAGCAGTCGCTTCGGCAAACTGGTCTTTAGATCCAAGCCTAACACAGCGGCGTGCCATTGCACTTAGCTTCAGCTTTATGTTCGGTTGTTATCTTGCGATACGTGCCCCCCTAGTCGACACACTAAGGATCATTGGCTGGGCGTGGCTAACGATTTGTATCCTCAATTTTCTTCTTATTTTTGGAGCCCCTCACCTAGGTGTCCACTCGGAATTACACGTTGGAGCGTGGCGCGGTTTCATGACCGAGAAAAACCATCTTGGCGGTGAAATGGCACGCGCAAACCTAATATTCCTTGCGCTTGTATATTTCGATAGAAAAACACCAGCAGGTCAGAACAAAAAAGCATGGTGGTTAGGTCTAGCTTTAACGTGGATGCTCATCTTAGGTTCCACATCTAAAACGGCGCTCATTGCAACGCTAATCCCATATTTAGGTTTTTTATTCTACAGCATCGCGATCCGCACACCGATATTAGGACTTTTAGCGTTTTGGGGTGGCCTGAGTTTAGCTGGTATCGGTTACGCCATAATATCCATTTCGCCTGAAACTGTTGTTGCGCTGATTGGGAAAGACCTGACGTTTACCGGTCGGACAGGCATTTGGGCTATCGTTATTGATTTAATCAATCAGCAAAAATGGACGGGTTATGGATATGGTGCATTCTGGGTCACGCCTGATGGTCCAGTTGCATTTATCGTGAACACACTGGAATGGAACGTGCCAACAGCCCATAATGGATGGCTGGAAGTGGGATTGGCTATAGGATACCCTGGATTAATCCTGATTATCTGCATCTCACTATTTGCTTTAGGCAAAGCTGCATATCTGGCAACAGGCAAACATGGCCCATTTGTCTTTCTCATGCTTTTTCAAATAATTCTATTTTCCTTGTCAGAAAGCATATTGATGCAACAAAATTCGCATGCATCATCCCTATTCTATTTCTTCACTGCTTACGCATTTATTGCTCGCAAAGTCGCAACAGACTCACAAACACCTCTCTTAAGCGCCCCGCATTGGGCGCTACCACCGCGTACTACGAAGAAACGCAGCTAATAAAATTGGGCATCAACCAGAGGAATGCTTCAGCTGTTAATCAAAAAGAGCTTCTAAAATAGGCGGAGACCAAGATTTGGTTTCTTCGTCATAGATGGCAAAAGCAGCACCAAAATCCCACAAACACCAACCAATGCCGGCATCCTCTGCAGATTGACGGTAATACTTAATCCATTTAGCGCGTTCGCTTTCAGGAACCCGTTTGTAAACGCCAAATTCTCCTAAGAAAATTGGTTTTCTCAACTCTGCCCCCAACTGACGAGCTTCACTGAATAAGGAAATCACATCTTTTCGCTCTTGCTCTGTCCCCCACACTCTGCCTGTTGGATAATCTTTCGCAGTAAAGCTTGCACCTTGATGCGTAAATTCAAACGGACCGTAATCATGAAAAGTCACGATTATACGCGGATCATAAGGAAAGCGCATTTTTTTAAGGCCAGAGAAATTTCCCCAATGATCTCCGCCGAGCATAATCCAAGGATCGCTTCCAGCATTATTTCTGATGGTTGCAACCATTCGCGCATTCAATGGGATCAATTCTTTGCTCGTTAGCTCAGCCATTGGCTCATTGAGCACTTCAAAA
>JGI2924J29684_1078333_pt1 | contig 41916 bp, 37 predicted proteins | sample BenlonsequencITS_FD_29684 | JGI IMG/M metagenome (IMG submission 29684) | reverse complement strand
TTAATTATATCACTTTAAATTAAAAAAACTTAAAATTAATAAAATTAATTTATCAATAATATTACGCTAAAATTTCTTTTTATTTAATATTCGCTAACAATCAATATTTTAGTTTGTAACAAAAAAGATGTTAATTAAATTTAAACGACCTTTAAATTTAATTATATTATTTCCTGTAAAATACGAATAAATAAGTAGGAGGGTAAAAATGCTAACATACGACGAGTTTAAGCAAGCGATTGACAATGGATATATCGCAGGCGATACAGTAGCGATCGTGCGTAAAGACGGACAGATTTTTGATTATGTGTTGCCACATGAGAAAGTAAAGAATGGAGAAGTTGTGACTAAGGAAAAAGTGGAAGAGGTGCTGGTGGAGCTTTCGAGATAAGTATTTTCTTTGCCCCCTGAGAAGTAGTTTTATTAAAGGGGTAAATAGGGGGCATAAGTTTAAAACTTACATAGTTGATTCGAAGCAATTATATAAAGTTTCGTTATTTTGTAGCTTTATAAAATCAAAGTTTATTATATTATATGTGCACAATATTAAGTAATCTTTAAAAGACGCTGTTAAATAATTCGTCTAGAAAAATCTTGTTGCTATCGATGTTTATTGATAGCGACAAGGTTCTTTTTTTATATTTGGGGCATAAAGTTAGTAGTTTTCTCTTCAGTTAAGCCAAGTTCTAAAGCATGCACTCTATAATGGTCAGTCATCCTTCTATTAGTATATCATTTCCGCAGGTAGGGGGAGTTTTTTTCATATTTGCAAATAGTTGAAGTTAGGATTTTTGAAAGCAAAAGGTAAGTTTAAAAAAGTTTATTTAGAATGTTTCTAAATTACTTGACTTATTTATTTAGAATTATTATAATTAATATATCTTAAAGATTGAATAACTTTTAATTGCGAGGGAACTAAAAATGACAATCAGACAATGGATGGCAGACCATCTTCATTTGATGGAGACTTTAGCGTGTTTGGTATTAATAATAATTGGCCTAGCCTTTTTACACTCATTTCCACAAGTGGCTTCCGCTATTTTCATTACAGCCTTCTTGATTGGAGGATATGCGTCTGCAAAAACGGGTATATTGGATTTGGTGAAGAACAAACACTTGTCAGTGGATATTTTGATGATTTTGGCAGCTATCGGTGCTGGAATTATCGGCTATTGGCTGGAGGGTGCTCTGCTTATTTTTATCTTTTCGTTGTCCAATACGCTTGAAGAAATGGCCATGGAAAAAAGTAAGGATGCTATTTCAGCCTTGATGTCCTTGACGCCAGATACAGCTCGTCAATACCAAGAAGATGGCCATATTTTAGAAGTTGAGACCAGATCCTTGAGTGTTGGTGACCGTTTACAAGTTCGTAAAGGCGAAGCTGTTCCAATTGACGGGCAGTTGCTTAGTCCTTTTGGTCAATTTGATGAATCTATGGTCACTGGTGAGCCTATCACTGTTGATAAGGCAGAAGGCCAGGATCTGATTGGGGGAACCATTAACCAAGGACAAACCATAGATATGTTGGTTACTATTGAAAATGACGATACTCTCTTTGCCAAGATTATTAATCTGGTGGAATCTGCCCAAGAAAAGAAAAGCAAAACCGCCACCTTTATCGAAAGCTTAGAAGATGGTTATGTCAAATTTGTGCTCGTCCTTATTCCTGCCTTTATCCTCTTTAGCCACTTTGTGCTTTCTTGGACTTGGTTGGCTGCTTTTTACCGAGGGATGATTCTCTTAACAGTAGCTTCACCATGTGCCCTAATTGCCAGTTCCACACCTGCTAGCTTGGCTGCTATTTCTCGTGCAGCCAGAAAGGGATTGATTATCAAAGGAGGGGATATTGTCGATAACATGGGAGATATTAAGGCTGTTGTCATGGATAAAACGGGAACGCTCACCCAAGGAAAACCTTCTGTTGTGAATGCTCATTATTTGGAAGATGAGTTGCTCGTGAATAGACTGGTAAAAGGAGCAGAGACTGCTAGTACCCATCCTATTTCTAAAGCCCTTCTTGAATACACTGAAAAATTGGAGCCACTGACCTTTGACCACTTAGAAGAAATTTCTGGGAAAGGTTTTCAGGGCTTCTATCAAGGGCAAGAATGGCGAATTGGCAAGAAAACCTACATTTTGGAAAAGGTTCAAGACCTATCAGCTTTTGAAGAAACTATTCAAGTGGAAGAAAATCAAGGGAAAACCCTAATCTTTGTTTCACGTGACCATCAATTGATAGCTTACTATGCCCTCTTGGATGATATCAAAATAGAATCAAAACGTGCTATTAAGTCTCTTCATGCCATGGGAATCAAAACAGTCATGTTAACAGGTGACCAAGAACGAACCGCCAATTATGTGGCACAAAAACTTGGTATTGATGAAGTGGTAGCCAACTGTATGCCTCAAGATAAGGTGGCTAAGTTAGCAGAATTAAAGACTAAATATGGTTTTGTGGCTATGGTAGGAGATGGTATTAATGATGCTCCTGCCCTTGCTCAAGCAGATGTTTCTTATGCTATTGGATCAGGAACAGATATTGCAATGGAAAGTGCAGACAGTGTGATTATGGATGACTTGACTCGTATTCCATTTTCGATTCAACTTTCCCGCACAATGAAGACCATTATCAAACAAAATATTGTTTTTGCCTTATCTGTGATTACCTTATTGATTTTAGCCAATGTTTTTCAGGTAGTTAACTTGCCGCTTGGTGTTGTTGGACACGAAGGCTCAACGATTTTAGTGATTTTAAATGGCTTGCGTTTACTTTCTTTTAAATAATTTAGAAACTTGCTTGAAAACTTGAAAGTGTTTATAATAATAGTAAGACTTATGAAAGAGAAAACCGCCGTATGTTTACTATTATGATCATTGGTTTAGCTGTATTTTCAATAATTAAAATCATTCTATTTTTCTATTTTTATCAGCAATTTGAGCGCAAGCAAAAAAGAAAAGTTGAATCAAACAACCAGCAAAGACAGTCCCAAGAAAGTGACGCTGTCCCTTCAAAAAAATTCCCATTTTAAAAAGCTTGGAAAGTGTACAAAGTGCACATTTCCAAGCTTTTTTGACTATTAAGGTTAATCTTTGTAACGTAAGTTCCCACGAAAATCGTCTAAGCTTTGGTAGCCTTTTTCTACCATAATCGTTTTAAGTTCCTTAGTGACCCGTTCAAAGATAGCTGGCCCTTCTTGATGAAGGGCTGTCCCAATTTGGACCATGCTGGCGCCACAAAGAATATGTTCAAAGGCATCGCGTCCTGTTTTAACTCCCCCTGTACCAATAATGTGGATAGAAGGTTTTAAGCGTTTGTAAAACGCATGGACATTGGCTAGAGCAGTAGGTTTGATGTAATCTCCACCTATACCACCAAAGCCATTTTTAGGCTTGATGAGGACTTGTTCATCCTTAATGACCAGCCCATTTCCGATAGAATTGACACAGTTAACAAAGGAAAGGGGGTATTTATTGAAAATCGCAGCCGCTTGATCAAAATGCACAATGTCAAAATAAGGAGGTAATTTGATACCAAGAGGTTTAGTGTAATAGGTAAAGATGTTCTCTAGAAGTTGATCAGTGGTTTCAAAATCATAAGCAATCTGTGGTTTTCCTGGAACGTTAGGGCAAGAAAGGTTTAGTTCCACTAGACCCTCATAATCTGAAGCCATGATGGCTTTTAAAATGGTTTCGGTTTCAGTAGGAGATAGCCCGACAACGGAGAGAAAGTGAGGTTTATGTTGCCCGGTTTTGGCAAGATCACTGACAAAGTCTAAGTAGTAGCGAAAACCATTATTAGGGAGTCCCATTGAATTGATAGAACCAAGACGAGTATCTGCGTAGCGAGGTTCTGGATTACCTGGACGAACTTCAAGCGTCCCTGTTTTGGTGACAAAGGAAGCGGCTTGAGACTTTTCAACCTCCATAAGCTCTTCTTTTGTCATGCAGTAAACACCAGCAGCATTCATCAAACAGTTATCAAAAGAGAAATGACCAATTTGTGTAGCAGTAGAAACCATTATTTCCTCCATATTTTAGACAAATTTTTTCTATTCTACCACTAGGCATGAATAATAGCAAGCTATTTTTACAAAAATGTAAATATATTACTGTTATTGACGAACATTTGAAATTTTCATGATAGTCACATTATGATTTTCAATAAAGTCAGAATAGACTAGCTTTTTTGCTATATTTTTTGTAAAATAGGAATTGTAAAAAGGTAGCAACCTTTAAATTAAAAGGAGATATTAACTCATGGTAAAATTGGTTTTCGCTCGCCACGGTGAGTCAGAATGGAACAAAGCTAACCTCTTCACTGGTTGGGCAGATGTTGATCTTTCAGAAAAAGGGACACAACAAGCGATTGATGCAGGTAAATTGATCAAAGAAGCAGGTATTGAATTTGACCTTGCTTTCACTTCAGTATTGACACGTGCTATCAAAACAACTAACCTTGCCCTTGAAAATGCAGGTCAATTGTGGGTTCCAACTGAAAAATCATGGCGCTTGAACGAGCGTCACTATGGTGCTTTGACTGGCAAAAACAAAGCTGAAGCTGCAGAACAATTTGGTGATGAACAAGTTCATATCTGGCGTCGTTCATACGACGTGTTGCCGCCAGCTATGGCTAAAGATGATGAGTATTCAGCACACAAAGACCGTCGTTATGCTGATCTTGACCCAGCCCTTATTCCAGATGCTGAAAACTTAAAAGTAACTCTTGAACGCGCAATGCCTTACTGGGAAGAAAAAATTGCTCCAGCTCTTCTTGACGGTAAAAACGTCTTTGTTGGCGCACATGGTAACTCAATCCGCGCTCTTGTGAAACACATTAAAGGTCTTTCAGATGACGAAATCATGGATGTGGAAATTCCAAACTTCCCACCACTTGTTTTTGAATTAGATGAAAAACTTAACATTGTTAAAGAATACTACCTTGGTGGTGAATAACTTAAAAACCAGACTTTGGTCTGGTTTTTTGGTTCTATATCCTAAGAAGAAAGAAAACCCTGCTTAAAAATATGATATGATAGAAATAAAAAAGGATAGATAGATTATGAAAGCAGAAGATCGTCGTCAAAAAATTATTGAGTGCTTAAATAGTGAACAAAAAGCTGTATCTGCTACTCGTTTAGGTAAGTTATTAGGAGTGAGTCGCCAAGTAATCGTTGGAGATATAGCTCTTCTTCGAGCTCAGCAGATTGATATTATTTCGACTCCAAAAGGTTATATTATGTCAACAGCACTTTATAGTCACCAATTTTGTGCACGTATTGTGTGCCAACATAATGTAGAAGAAACTAAAAAAGAATTAGAAATTATTTTAGCTCATCAAGGGATTATTACGACGGTAGAGGTAGAACATCCTATTTACGGTATGATAACAGCCCCTTTAAATATTAAGACACACTCTGATGTAACTAATTTCATGTCCAAACTCAGTCAATCTAAAGCAGAGTTATTGTCTTCGTTGACAGAAGGACTACATAGTCACTTAATTTCGTGTCCTAGTCAAGAAGCCTTTTTAGCTATTAAGCATGATTTAGAATTAGCAGGTATCTTATACAAAGGAATATAACTATAGTATATTATGCCATTGATGGTTGTTATGAATACCATGCTAAAATATTCTATTGATTATTTATCAGCAACAAGGTATCGTTTAAAAATACCAAAAGATACAGGTGTCTTGATAGTTATTGGTTTTTAAGGTATACTATTTTTGAAAAGGAGATAAAATGACTAAAAAACCAACACAACTAATAGCTTATACCTCTATTTTGGTCGCATTTGCGATTTTGATTCCGATAATCATGCCTCTTAAGCTTATTATTGGACCAGCTTCCTTTACTCTGGCGAGCCATGTTCCTTTGTTTTTGGCTATTTTTATGTCGATTCCAGTAGCAATTTTGGTCGCTCTTGGTACCACATTAGGTTTTTTATTAGCTGGACTACCTTTAATTATTGTTTTAAGAGCACTCTCTCATTTATTGTTTGCTATTTTGGCAGCGTGGTGGTTAAGTAGAAAACCACAATTGATGACATCGGCAGTAAAATGTTTTAGTTTTGCGTTTTTCATTAATGTCATTCATGGCTTGGCTGAATTTTTAGTTGTCTATATTTTAACAGCAACCACAGCAACTTCTATGTCTTATTTTTGGTCTATGCTAGGCTTGATTGGCTTAGGTTCGCTTATTCATGGCATATTGGATTTCTATCTTGCTTTAGTTCTATGGCGTTTTTTAGCAAAAAACTTAAAACTTCCCACCATAAATGCCTAAGACTAAAATAGAGATAGTTATATGATAATGACGAGCCCTTTCTTGTTGAAAGGGCTTGCATTTTTTAGGAAAATTGATATACTAAAGTGTGTGTTTGTGAATACAGTAACAAAAGGAGATATCATGAAAACACCAGAACAGATTTTAGAAGCAACTATTCATATTGGGGAACATAAGGTTACCAAAACTTTTTTGGCTAAATCTATCTTAGGCTTTATTGGTGGAGCGATGATTAGCCTTGGTTATTTACTATACGTGAGAATTGCCGCCAGTGGTTTAGAAACTTTTGGTGCTTTTTCCAGTATCGTAGGAGCTTGTGCTTTTCCGATTGGTCTAATTATTATTTTAATGGCGGGTGGAGAATTAATTACAGGGAACATGATGGCTGTTTCTGCAGCTTTGTTGGCCAAAAAAATTAAGTTTAGCGAGCTTGCCAAGAATTGGCTTATCATTACCTTGTTTAATGTGATTGGAGCTGTTTTTGTAGCTTTTGTGTTTGGTCATTTTCTAGGCTTAACATCAGCTGGTATTTTTAAAGAAGAAGTGATTGAGGTGGCCCATGCTAAAATAGCAGCGAGCCCTTTGCAGGCACTAGTATCAGGAATTGGTTGTAACTGGTTTGTTGGTTTGGCCTTGTGGCTATGCTATGGGGCAAATGATGCTGCTGGTAAATTCCTTGGTACTTGGTTTCCTGTCATGACCTTTGTAGCCCTTGGTTTTCAGCATAGTGTAGCAAATGCTTTTGTCATTCCTGCTGCTATTTTTGAAGGAGGAGCAACATGGTTGGATTTTGTCACTAATTTTATTTTTGTCTATAGTGGTAATATTATCGGTGGAGCCATTTTTGTTAGTTTTTTATATTTTAAAGTTTACTATCATCCGCAAAAGAGTAAAACTCAATGAGAAAATATTTTTTTAGACTGAGGGCGTCCTATTCTCAGTCTTCTTTTTATAATTTATGGTAAAATAAGAAGCGAAGTTTAAAAAATTTAGCTAAATAATGGTTAGTTTATTCCCTAAAAAAGGAGTATTCCCAAAAAATCCGTAAAAAGAATTTGCCATGGGAGTAGTTCCCAAAATAATGCAGATCATTTAGTTGTCTTTCAAAAATAGCCTTGATAGGGTAAAAAGTGGACAGTGATGCAGCAACAGATTCATCAGGCGTACAAACTGTCTTATGGTTTGTGCTTAGAGATTTCTTAATAATGCTTTTGGTAATACACTTTTAGTGAAGAAAGTGTAGCATGAAAGCTTAAAGATAACCATGAGTTCGCTTTATGCACTATTGTTGAGAAAAATAGCATAGTCAATTGAGTAAACATCATTTCTGCATGGAATGAAACAATTCCTATAAACTTATATCATAAGGATGGTTTGCGGTTTCTAAAAAAGTAACATGAATCAAAAAACAAAAGCCAAATATCCCAAGGCCAAGGTAACAAGTCGAGTAAAAAAGTTTTTACTTGGCTAATCCAAACGGTTCTGTCACGATTCACGCTAAAATTGGAACTGTTGAGACTTGTATCACAGACAATTCAGATCAGACCTTAGTAACTTACAACTTAAATGTAGTAGCTTATAATACAAATAACGAAGATAATATTGCGGTTGCTGTTATGTATCCACATATTACGAATATATCGGCAAAGATGTGAGAGCGCTTTATGTGGCGATATATGGAAAACAATAAAGGAGAACTTAGTGCTTTATCCAACACCCATTGCAAAGTTAATTGACAGTTACTCTAAACTTCCAGGAATTGGTATCAAGACGGCGACGAGATTAGCCTTTTATACTATTGGAATGTCAAATGAAGATGTCAATGATTTTGCTAAAAACTTATTAGCAGCTAAAAGAGAACTGACCTATTGTTCGATTTGTGGAAACCTTACCGATGACGATCCTTGTCACATTTGCACAGACACGAGTCGTGATCAGACGACCATTCTGGTAGTAGAAGATGCTAAAGATGTTTCTGCCATGGAAAAAATCCAAGAGTATCATGGCTATTATCATGTGCTTCACGGCTTGATTTCGCCTATGAATGGTGTGGGGCCAGATGACATCAACCTTAAAAGTTTAATTACCCGTCTAATGGATGGTAAGGTGAGCGAAGTTATCGTAGCTACCAATGCCACAGCAGATGGGGAAGCAACGTCCATGTATATTTCACGTGTCTTGAAACCAGCCGGGATTAAGGTAACTCGTTTGGCAAGAGGTCTCGCAGTAGGTTCAGATATTGAGTATGCTGATGAAGTAACATTATTGAGAGCTATTGAGAATCGTACTGAACTTTAATGATCATGTTGGTGCCTTTACTCGCAAAGAGAGGTTTTGAAAAGGCTACATCTTTTTGTTATAATAAAAAAACATTCAATTCAGATAAGAAAGGTTAGCTATGTCCAAACAAACGTTAGTTCTATTATACGGAGGCCGCTCAGCAGAACGTGAAGTCTCAGTGCTTTCAGCAGAGAGTGTGATGCGAGCAGTCAACTATGATAAGTTCTTAGTAAAAACTTATTTTATTACTCAGATGGGCCAATTTATCAAAACTCAGCAATTTTCAGAAAAGCCATCGGAATCAGAACGCTTGATGACAAATGAGACGATAGAGCTAACTCAAAAAATAAAACCAAGTGATATCTATGAAGAAGGTGCAGTTGTATTTCCTGTATTACATGGACCTATGGGAGAAGATGGCTCTATCCAAGGTTTCTTAGAAGTGCTTAGAATGCCATATATAGGGACTAATGTCATGTCTTCTAGCATAGCTATGGATAAAATTACTACTAAACGTGTCTTAGAATCAATTGGAATTCCACAAGTTGCCTATACTGTTTATATTGACGGACAAGATTTGGAGGCTTGTTTAGTTGAAACTTTAGCAAGACTTACTTTTCCTATCTTCGTAAAACCAGCTAATATGGGTTCTTCTGTGGGGATTTCCAAAGCCCAAACAAAAGTAGAATTAAGAAAAGCGATTCAGTTAGCCCTGACCTATGACAGTCGTGTCTTGATTGAACAAGGCGTGGTTGCAAGAGAAATTGAAGTTGGTCTCCTTGGAAATGATAAGGTTAAATCAACTCTACCAGGAGAAGTAATCAAGGACGTTGATTTTTACGACTACCAGGCAAAATATGTTGACAATAAGATTACGATGGCCATTCCAGCAGATGTAGACCAGAGTATTGTGACAGAAATGCGTTCTTATGCTGAAGTAGCCTTTAAAGCCTTAGGTGGTTGTGGGTTGTCCCGTTGTGACTTTTTCTTGACCCAAGATGGACAGGTTTACCTTAATGAATTAAACACCATGCCAGGCTTTACCCAATGGTCTATGTATCCACTCTTATGGGAAAATATGGGATTGGCTTATCCAGATTTGATTGAAGAGCTGGTGACACTGGCACAAGAAATGTTTGACCAGCGTGAGAGCCACCTGATTTAAACCTATGAGATGAATAAACATTGACTTGGATGGAACGGCAAACATCGTCAAGATGTGACGTTCGTCCTTTTTTTGTTGCTCTTTATAGTAGAGTCATTAAGGGAGTTTGACATTTTAGAAATTTTTCTAATGTTTTGTGCTATAATAGATAGGACATCGTAAATACTAGTGTTCTTAGAAAGAAAACAAAATGAAATTAACCTTACACGAAGTGGCTAAAATAGTTGACGCCCAAAATAATGTGTCTGACTTAGACGACGTTCCTCTGCATCACATTGAATTTGATAGCCGAAAGATTACAAAAGGAGACCTCTTTTTACCCTTAAAAGGTCAAAGGGATGGTCATGAGTTTATTGATTTAGCCTTTCAAAATGGAGCTGTCGCTACTTTTTCAGAAAAAGAATTGCCGGGGAAACCTCACCTTCTTGTTGAAGACTGCCTAAAAGCTTTTCAAAAGCTAGCCCATTATTATATTGATAAGATGCGCGTGGATGTTATTGCTGTGACAGGCTCAAATGGTAAAACTTCCACCAAAGATATGATAGGAGCTGTCCTATCAACCACTTACAAAACTTACAAAACGCAAGGAAATTACAATAATGAGATTGGTTTGCCTTACACCGTTCTCCACATGCCTGACGATACGGAAAAAATTGTTCTTGAAATGGGACAAGATCACATGGGAGATATTCGTCTTCTGTCTGAAATTGCAAGGCCTCGTATTGCAGTTTTAACCTTAGTCGGCGAAGCTCATTTAGAATATTTTGGAAGCCGAGACAAAATAGCCCAAGGCAAAATGCAGATTGTTGACGGCATGAATTCAGATGGGATTTTAATTGCTCCGGGAGATCCGATTATTGACCCATATCTTCCAGAAAATCAGATGGTTATCCGTTTTGGAAATCAGCAGGAAATTGACGTTACTGGTATTCAAGAAGACAAAGATAGCTTAACGTTTACAACAAATGTGTTAGCAACACCTGTGTCCCTACCTCTACCAGGAAAATACAACGCGACCAATGCTATGGTAGCAGCCTATGTAGGAAAACTATTGGCAGTAACAGACGAGGATATTATAGCTGCTTTACAGACTGTGACGTTGACAGGTAATCGTACGGAGTGGAAAAAAGCAGCCAATGGTGCTGATATTTTGTCAGATGTCTACAATGCCAACCCAACAGCCATGCGTCTGATTTTAGAAACATTTGCTAACATAGCAAAGAACCCCGGAGGAAAAAAGATTGCAGTGCTAGCAGATATGAAAGAACTTGGAAAGGATTCAGTGATACTTCATTCTCAGTTAATTGACAGCTTAACATCAGGTAATATTGATCAGCTTGTTTTTTATGGGGATCATATTAAAGAATTAGCACGGTTGGCAAGTCAGGTTTATCCTGCTGAGCAAGTACATTATTTTTTAAAAACTGAACAAGAAGACCAGTTTGAAGCCATGGCACAATATGTTCAAAACATTCTTAATCCCTTTGATCAAATTCTTTTAAAAGGCAGCCACTCGATGTCGCTAGAAAAGTTAGTAGATCGATTAGTGACTGACAAGAATTGTGACAGCTATCAGCCTTGATTTTTATAAAACTTTCAGAGAAAGGCTTGTTCTCTCATGAAGATTAAGGTATAATGAAAAAATATAGAAAGGGACGATTATGGATTTTTTTGCAATTGACCCCATCGGACTGCCTCATACCTCACTTATCTTTTACTTGTCGTCACTCTTGATAGCGCTTTTGCTTGTTTTTTTGACTTTTCAAGCATATAGGTTAAAATCTTATCGTTATTTTTTCTTGTTTTTACAGTTATCTCAGGTGATTGGCTTATACACATGGTACGTGTTAAGGGGGTTTCCTTTAGATGAAGCTTTGCCGTTGTATCATTGTCGCATCGCTATGTTAGCTATCTTTTTTCTACCTGATCGTAACAAGTTTAAGCAATTATTTATGGTTTTGGGGATAGGTGGAACATTCCTTGCACTTTTATCGCCAGATCTTTATCCGTTTAGATTATGGCATGTAGCAAATGTCTCGTTTTATTTTGGTCATTATGCTTTGTTAGTGAATGGTTTGATTTACCTCTTGCGTTTTTACGATGCCAGTCAGTTAAGACTGCTATCAGTAGTACGCTATTTAGCAACTGTTAACTTTCTTCTTCTGTTGGTCAGTTTAGCCACGAAAGGAAATTATGGTTTTGTGATGGATATTCCAGTGATTCATACGCGTCATTTGCTACTTAATTTTGTGATCGTTACAAGTGGCTTGACTTTTATGGTTAAAATAACCGAATATTTTTACCTTAAATTTGGTGAAGCTCAACAGCTGGCACTTGCTTTCTCTAAAGAAAAGTAGGTCGTTGAAAAAGCACTTAAAATCAGCTATAATAAGAAGAGTCTGGGATGATTTCCAGGCTCGATTTTTAAAAAAAAGACACTCATTGATAGCCCAAGATAAGTTATAATACCAGTTTTGAAGAACTTTAGAGGCTAATCGTATATGGAGAAACCCAATGTAGCCCAACTCTTTTGATAAACAAGTAATACCTAACGAAAATAACTCAGAGAAAAGCTCTGCCATTTTACTATACAAGGAAAAAAGAATGTCACTTACAGAAGAAATTAAAAAACGCCGTACTTTTGCCATCATTTCTCACCCGGATGCTGGTAAGACGACTATTACTGAGCAACTATTATATTTTGGTGGTGAAATTAGAGAAGCAGGGACAGTAAAAGGCAAAAAATCAGGTACGTTTGCAAAGTCCGACTGGATGGATATTGAAAAGCAACGTGGTATCTCTGTTACTTCATCTGTTATGCAATTTGATTACGCGGGTAAACGTGTTAATATTTTGGATACACCTGGACATGAGGATTTCTCGGAAGATACATACCGTACCTTAATGGCTGTGGATGCGGCTGTCATGGTTGTAGATTCGGCTAAAGGTATTGAGGCGCAAACGAAAAAACTTTTTGAAGTTGTCAAACATCGTAATATTCCTGTCTTCACCTTTATTAACAAGTTAGACCGTGATGGGCGTGAGCCTTTAGAACTCTTGGAAGAATTAGAAGAAGTTTTAGGGATTGCTTCTTATCCGATGAACTGGCCGATTGGTATGGGACGCGCCTTTGAGGGCTTATATGATTTACATAATAAACGTTTAGAACTCTATAAGGGAGACGAGCGTTTTGCAAGTATTGAAGACGGTGATCAGCTGTTTGCCAATAATCCCTTTTATGAACAAGTCAAAGAAGATATTGAACTTCTTCAAGAAGCAGGTAATGACTTTTCAGAACAAGCTATTCTTGATGGTGACCTAACTCCAGTCTTTTTTGGCTCTGCCCTTACGAACTTTGGAGTTCAGACTTTTCTTGATACTTTCTTGGAGTTTGCCCCAGAACCTCATGGTCACAAGACTACAGAAGGTAATGTTGTTGACCCCTTAGCTAAAGATTTTTCAGGTTTTGTCTTTAAAATTCAAGCTAACATGGACCCTAAACACCGTGACCGTATTGCTTTTGTGCGTATTGTTTCTGGTGAATTTGAGCGCGGTATGGGAGTTAATTTGACACGCACTGGCAAAGGCGCTAAGCTCTCCAATGTTACTCAATTTATGGCAGAATCACGGGAAAATGTGACGAATGCTGTTGCTGGGGATATTATCGGGGTTTATGATACAGGAACTTATCAAGTTGGGGATACCTTAACAGTTGGGAAAAATAAATTTGAATTTGAACCCTTACCAACTTTTACCCCAGAAATCTTCATGAAGGTTTCTCCGAAAAATGTTATGAAGCAGAAATCCTTCCACAAAGGTATTGAACAATTAGTACAAGAAGGAGCAATTCAGCTTTATAAGAATTATCAGACAGGCGAATACATGCTGGGTGCTGTGGGTCAACTGCAGTTTGAAGTCTTTAAACATCGTATGGAAGGTGAATACAACGCTGAAGTTGTGATGACACCAATGGGTAAAAAGACTGTTCGCTGGATTTCAGAAGATGATTTGGATCAACGCATGTCTTCAAGCCGAAACATTTTAGCTAAGGATCGTTTTGACCAACCAGTTTTCCTATTTGAAAATGATTTTGCCCTTCGCTGGTTTGCAGACAAATACCCAGATGTCACTTTAGAAGAGAAAATGTAATTGAAACATGATTTTCAACAGTCTAACGTTTTGGAGATCAATTTACTGAGCAACTTTTTAAAAGAAATGAGTGGCTAGTTATCTCTTTTGCAGATTTAAGATTCTATCAAAAAACGATATCTTCACAACTGTAAGCATATTTATGATTTAGCGGATAATCGTGAAAGCGTGTTATTGCTTATATTAGCCTTATTTCCTATCTTTTTGATTCTAATTGTGTTACACTAGTTAGGTTGTTAATCAAACGACGAAAATTAAAAGGTTTATAAGGCAGCTTCGCACTGCCTTTTTAGAAAAGAGAAACAATTGAAATTTACAGAATTTAACTTATCACAAGACATCCAATCAGCTGTTGTTACCGCTGGTTTTGAGAAAGCATCTCCTATCCAGGAAATGACGATTCCTCTCGCACTAGAAGGGAAGGATGTTATTGGTCAAGCACAAACAGGAACTGGTAAAACAGCAGCGTTTGGTCTACCAACCTTGAATAAGATTCGTACTAACGAAAATATCATCCAAGCATTGGTCATTGCACCAACGCGTGAATTGGCTGTACAAAGTCAGGAAGAATTGTTCCGTTTTGGACGTGAAAAAGGGGTTAAGGTTCGCTCTGTTTACGGTGGATCAAGTATTGAAAAACAAATCAAAGCCCTTAAATCAGGTGCCCACATTGTCGTGGGAACACCGGGTCGCTTGTTAGATTTGATTAAGCGCAAGGCTCTTATTTTAGATCATGTGGAAACCTTAATCCTTGATGAAGCAGATGAAATGCTTAACATGGGATTCTTGGAAGACATTGAAGCTATTATTAGTCGTGTCCCAGCAGACCGTCAAACCTTGCTCTTCTCCGCAACGATGCCGGCACCTATTAAACAAATCGGGGTTAAATTCATGAAAGACCCTGAACATGTTCAAATTAAGAACAAAGAATTAACAAACGTCAATGTTGATCAATACTATGTTCGTGTGAAAGAACAAGAAAAATTTGATACTATGACCCGTCTGATGGATGTTAACCAGCCAGAATTATCCATCGTTTTTGGGCGGACTAAGCGCCGAGTTGATGAAATTACACGTGGCTTGAAACTTCGTGGTTTCCGTGCCGAAGGAATCCATGGTGATCTTGACCAAAATAAACGCTTACGTGTTATCCGTGATTTCAAAAACGACCAAATTGATATTCTTGTTGCCACTGATGTAGCAGCGCGTGGCCTTGATATTTCAGGAGTTACCCACGTTTATAACTACGATATTACCCAAGATCCAGAAAGTTATGTTCACCGTATTGGTCGTACAGGTCGTGCCGGTAAATCTGGTGAGTCTATCACTTTTGTCTCACCAAATGAGATGGGCTACCTCTCAATGATTGAGAACTTAACGAAAAAACAGATGAAACCTCTTCGTCCAGCAACTGCTGAAGAGGCCTTTCAAGCCAAGAAAAAAGTAGCCCTCAAGAAAATTGAACGCGACTTTGCGGATGAGACTATTCGTTCAAACTTTGATAAATTCAAAGGCGATGCTGTCCAATTGGCTGCCGAATTCACTCCTGAAGAATTAGCTTTATATATTTTGAGCTTAACGGTTCAAGATCCAGATAGCTTACCGGAAGTTGAAATTGCACGTGAAAAACCATTACCATTCAAATATGTGGGTGGTGGTCACGGCAATAAAAATGGCAAAGGTGGTCGTGGACGTGACAACCGTAACCGTGGTGATCGCCGTGGCGGCTATCGTGGTGACCGTAACAGAGATGAGCGTGATGGTGACCGTCGTCGTCAAAAACGTGATAAGCGTGATGGTCACGATGGCAGTGGCAACCGCGATTTCAAACGTAAATCAAAACGTAATAGTAAAGACTTTTTCAATAAAGAGAAAAAATCAAGTGCTAAAAATACTGGTTTTGTGATTCGTCACAAAGGTGAATAAGCTTAAAGAGAGTTGATGAGAGTCAGCTCTTTTTAATTTTCTGAAAAAGTTGCTTTTATAATGGAATCTGTTATAATGGTTTCAGTTATTTTTGTGATAATTTTTAAAAAATTAGGAGGAGTATAAGATGTCTGATAGCCATCTTACTGCCTTTGACAAAGCTTCAAAAGCAGGTTTTATTATTGCTTTAGGTATTGTTTATGGAGATATTGGAACAAGCCCCCTTTATACGATACAGTCTCTAGTTGAAAATCAAGGAGGGGTTAATCAGGTTTCTGAATCCTTTATTTTAGGATCAATCTCTTTAATTATTTGGACACTGACCTTAATCACAACAATCAAGTACGTTTTGATTGCTCTAAAAGCGGATAACCACCATGAAGGTGGGATTTTTTCTTTATTCACCTTGGTACGTAAAATGTCACCGTGGCTCATTATTCCGGCGATGATTGGAGGTGCAACACTTTTGTCTGATGGGGCTCTTACACCTGCGGTAACAGTTACTTCAGCTATTGAGGGCTTGAAAGCCGTTCCTGGTCTGAGTCACATCTACCAAAATCAAACCAATGTCATTATCACAACTCTAGTGATTTTAATAGTCTTGTTTGGTATTCAGCGGTTTGGAACAGGTTTTATTGGTAAAATTTTTGGACCAGTTATGTTTATCTGGTTTAGTTTTCTAGGTGTTAGTGGTTTTTTTAATACGTTGGGGCATCTGGAAATTTTCAAGGCTATCAATCCTTACTATGCTCTGCATTTGCTGTTTAGTCCTGAAAACCATCGTGGGATTTTTATCTTGGGGTCCATTTTTCTTGCGACAACAGGAGCTGAAGCTCTTTATTCGGATTTAGGACATGTTGGTCGAGGAAATATTTACGTGAGCTGGCCCTTTGTTAAGATGTGTATTGTGTTGTCTTACTGTGGCCAGGCTGCGTGGATTTTAGCGAATAAACACTCAGGTATTGAACTAAACCCTTTCTTTGCTAGTGTGCCATCACAATTAAGAGTTTACCTTGTTAGTTTGGCAACCTTGGCAGCTATTATTGCCTCACAGGCTCTTATTTCAGGCTCCTTTACCTTGGTTTCAGAGGCCATGCGTTTGAAAATTTTCCCTTTGTTTCGTGTGACTTACCCAGGGGCAAATTTGGGGCAATTGTATATTCCTGTCATTAACTGGATTTTATTTGCAGTGACCTCTTGTACTGTTTTGGCTTTTAGAACATCAGCCCACATGGAGGCAGCTTATGGTCTTGCTATTACCATCACCATGTTGATGACAACAATCCTCTTAAAGTATTACTTAATCAAGAAAGGAACGAGACCCATCTTGGCTCATTTAGTGATGGCTTTCTTTGCCCTTGTAGAATTCATTTTCTTCTTGGCTTCAGCTATCAAATTTATGCACGGTGGCTATGCGGTTGTTATCTTGGCACTTGCAATTGTCTTTGTCATGTTTATCTGGCATGCGGGCACACGGATTGTTTTCAAGTATGTGAAATCTCTTAATTTGAATGATTACAAGGAGCAGATTAAACAACTTCGTGACGACGTTTGTTTTGACCTCTACCAAACAAATGTTGTCTACCTATCCAATCGTATGCAGGATCATATGATTGACCGGTCTATTTTATACTCCATTTTAGACAAGCGGCCAAAACGCGCTCAAGTTTATTGGTTTGTAAATGTCCAGGTAACTGATGAACCTTATACAGCTAAGTACAAGGTAGATATGATGGGAACGGATTATATGGTTCGAGTCAACCTTTATCTTGGTTTTAGAATGCCACAGACTGTGCCACGCTATTTGCGCACGATTGTTCAGGATTTGATGGAAAGTGGCCGTTTACCCAAACAAGAACAGGAATATACCATCACACCTGGTCGTGATGTTGGTGATTTTCGCTTTGTTTTAATAGAAGAACGGGTCTCCAATGCACGTCAATTGAGTAACTTTGAACGCTTTATTATGCAGACTAAGGCAAGCATTAAACATGTTACCGCTAGTCCAATGCGTTGGTTTGGGCTTCAATATTCAGAAGTAACCCTTGAAGTGGTTCCCTTGATTCTATCAGATGTCTTGAAGTTACCAATCAAAGAATTGGTGCCTGTGGAAGACAGTGAAGCATAAAAAAATCATTGAGATGATAAGTCTCAATGATTTTTCTTTTCTTTTTGATGAGTAGCAATATAGGCCAATTTCTGGCTTCTTGTTTTTCGTTTTTTAAAGAGTGCTTCAGCGCTCATCGCAGCCTCTTTGCTATCAAACACTTCGTAATAAAGTAAAGAAACAGGTAACCGGTAGCGAGTATATTTAGCCCCCTTTCCTGCGTTATGTGTAGCTAAGCGTTTTTTCAAATCAGTTGTATAACCAGTGTAGAGGGTTTTATCAACACATTCTAACACATACATATAAGCTTTTTTAGTGGTCATGATTAGGTTTTCCTTTGGAAGCAGCACCAAAATAAATCTCAAAAATATGATCAGTGTATTCTCCGTTTTCCTTGTGGACAACTAAAGGAGGTAAAATAGTCATCCCTTCAATAGAACCGTCTTTGATTGCTTCAATAAGTAACATATTAGCTGATTTACCTAATTTAGGATAGACAAATTGTACCCTTTTAGGGGCAAGACCATTAGCTCTAAGGCTATCTATAATTTCCAAGAATCGATCTGGTCGATGAACCATTGCCAGACGACCATTTGATTTAAGGGCATGACGGGCTACCTGACAAATCTCTTCTAAATTAGTGGTCACTTCATGACGAGCCAGTAAATAATGTTCAGAGACGTTCTTCTTAGAACTTTCGTGACTTTTAAAGTAAGGGGGATTGCAGAGCATCAAATCAACTCCTGAACGTGGCACATGGTTTAGGAGGTTTTTTAAATCATCACAAATCATGGTTACTTGGTCTTCCAGTTGATTGAGCTGGATAGAGCGTTGTCCCATATCAGCAAGCCGTTCTTGTAATTCTACTTCAACGATGGCTGCCTTGGTTCTAGTGCTAGCAAATAAGCCAACCGCCCCATTTCCTGAGCACAAATCCACAATTAACCCTTTGGAAGGCATCTTGGGGAAGCGGGATAAGAGGACGCTATCAATAGAGTAACTAAAGACATCCTTGTTTTGAATAATGCCAACATCACTTGAAAAGAGTTGATCAATACGTTCGCCTTCTTTTAAGATTGCTTTTATCATACCTGTTATTTTAACATAAAATAGGCTTGAGGTGAATGTTTGAAGAGTGATTTTGACTTTCGAAAAGTCAGCTTTCGTGATACAATAAGTAAGATTATTCTATTAAAGGAGAAGCCTGTGTTTTACGCTTACTTACGCGGTTTAGTAGTCTTTTTATTATGGGTTGTCAATGGCAATGCCCACTACCATCATGAAGAAAAGATGTTAGATGCTTCTGAGAATTATATTCTGGTAGCACCCCATCGAACCTTTTGGGATCCAGTTTACATGGCATTTGCAGCACGTCCTAAGCAGTTTATTTTTATGGCTAAAAAAGAGTTGTTTGCAAATCGTCTCTTTGCTTGGTGGATTAAAATGTGTGGTGCTTTTCCTATTGATCGTGACAAACCGAGTCCAGATGCTATTCGTTACCCTGTTAATATGCTCAAAAAGAGCAATCGTTCTCTTCTTATGTTTCCAAGTGGAAGTAGGCATTCGCAAGAGGTCAAAGGAGGGGTCGCTGTGATTGCTAAATTGGCTAAGGTCAAGATTATGCCAGCAGCCTATCAGGGGCCTATGTCGGTCAAGGGATTACTAGCGGGAGAACGGGTTGACATGACTTTTGGGAATCCCATTGACGTCTCAGATATTAAACGCATGAATGATGAAGGGATTGCTGAGGTGGCAAACCGTATTCAGGCAGAGTTTGATCGGATTGATGACGAGTTGGCACCTTTCCAACCAGGCAAAGCAAGGAACCCTTTAACTTATCTCTACCGTTTACCATTAGGATTGGTTTTGGTGGTGGTATTATTATTAACCATGTTATTTTCCTATATTGCTAGTTTTGTTTGGAATCCAGATAAACATCGCCATTAAGAACATGAGGGCTAACATGTGCCTGAAATAAGAAGTGATTGAGATTAGTCTTCTATTGAAAGAAGCCGCTAATGCTTAATCACTTTTTTCATTTCTAAAAAAGATATTCGATGATACCCTTAACTCTTTTAAGCACAAAAAATGACAATACTACTATACTTTTGGATATCATTTACGAATAAAAAGATGAGGTAAAAAAATGTTAGACGAATTATTAATTAAAGGAAAATCGTTTTTGAGAGAGCGGTATTTTCTGCCATACCTAATTAGTCTTTTATTAGGACTTTTTCTAATACTAAGCTTCAGTTTTTTGTTCTGGGGAAATAGGCAGAGCAAGGCAGCCGTTCCTGCTTTGAGAGAAATATCGCCTGTGAAACAGCAGGTTAGTGAAGAAAAAAAGGAAATTCAAGAAGATAGCAGTATTTTAGTGGATTTAAAAGGCGCCGTACAAAAAGAGGGAGTTTATAAGCTAACTGCTAGCAGTCGTGTGCGAGATGTCATTGAACTAGCTGGAGGCCTAACTTCAGAAGCTGATAAACATGCTATTAATTTTGCAGAAAAACTAACTGATGAGCAAGTTGTTTATGTACCTAAACAAGGAGAAGAGATTTCTGTGCTACCAAGATCATTAGTTTCTGGTAAAAAAGAAACTGCCAGCAAGGATCAGTCAAAGGTTCATATTAATAAGGCCAGCTTAGAAGAACTACAACATATCCCAGGTATTGGTGCTAAAAGAGCTCAGGATATTATTGATATGAGAGATAAGTTAGGTGGTTTTAAAGCGTTAGAAGATCTCCGTCAGGTTTCGGGGATTGGCGAAAAAACGCTCGAGAAATTAAAAGATGACATTTTCTTGGACTAAGCTAGTGCCCCTGTCAAAGATTCAATTTGCTTTTTTAATCTTGGTTTTCTTTTATCAAATCCATAGCCCTAGCTGGTTAACGTTTCTCCTTAGCCTTAGTTTGATTTGCTTACTTGTCAAGCGTTTGTCTAAAAAAGAATTTCTCGGTGTCTTTGCCATCCTTAGTTTCTGTGCTTTGTTTTTGCTGTATCAGAAACAGCAGTTGGTTCAAAAACTGGAAATTCAGCCAGTACAAATAACCTCTGTAGCATTAGTTCCTGATAGTATTCGGATTAATGGTGATCAATTAGCTGTTCTTGGACGTCACGGGAAACATTCTTATCAGTTATTTTACCGTTTGAAAAGCCAAGCAGAAGCCCAATTGTTCAAGAAAGAGCACCGTTGGTTAGTGATGCACGCAAAAGTGACATTGGAAAAAGCTGAGGAAGTTCGAAATTTTAAAGGCTTTAATTATCAGACTTTTTTGACTTATCAAGGAATTTACAGGATAGGGAAGGTAGAGCAAATAGAACAGCTTGAAGTGATTTCACCCGAGTCAATATGTGACTATTTGTCCTCTTTAAGACGACGAGCCATTGTTCATTGCCAGCAGCATTTTCCAAGACCTATGTCTCACTACCTGACGGGCCTCCTTTTTGGTTATTTAGATAAGTCGTTTGGTGAGATGACAGATTATTATAGTCAGTTGGGTATCATTCATCTCTTTGCTTTATCAGGGATGCAGGTTGGCTTCTTTCTCACTTGTTTTAGAAGGGTGTTGCTATTACTCGCAGTTCCTTTGGAATGGATAAAATGGATAGAGCTTCCTTTTGCTTGCTTTTATGCCGCGTTGACAGGTTATAGTATTTCTGTTATTCGAAGCCTCGTGCAGTCGCAGTTGCGTCATTTAGGAATAAAAGGATTAGACAATCTGGCTTGTACTTTTTTACTTGTCTTTTTATGGGATGCTCATTTCTTAATGACTGTTGGTGGCGTATTAACGTTTAGCTATGCTTTTTTGTTAACAGTGGTTACTGTTGAAGAATTATCAGGAGCTAAAAGACAGTTGGTACAAGTCTTGACCATTTCCCTAGGAATATTACCATTTTTGCTCTTTTATTTTTCCAGTTTTAACCCAATGTCAATGGTCTTAACAGGGCTCTTGTCTTATCTCTTTGACCTTTTTATTTTGCCCCTTCTTTGTCTGGTTTTTTGTCTATCCCCTTTGGTGACTGTCTCAATATGTAACCATCTTTTTATTTTATTAGAAAAAGTCATTCAATTTCTCGGAAATACTTTCAATAGTTCCCTTGTTTTTGGAAGCCCGACCAGTTGGCACTTGCTTATCTTGGTGATTAGCTTCGCTATTTTTTATGATTATCGGCAGGTGCGACAACGAGTTATCACTTGCGGTTTGGTTATAGCGTTGACACTTTTGTCTGTCAAATATCCTTTGACCAATGAAGTGACCTTTATCGACATTGGCCAGGGAGATAGTATTTTGGTGAGGGAGTGGACAGGGAAAAATCTCTTAATAGATGTAGGTGGGCGCCCTTTCTTTTCTTCAAAAGAGCACTGGCGACGAGGACATCACGTAGCTAATGCTCAGAAAACCTTAATTCCTTACTTAAAAAGTAGAGGTATTCACACAATTGACCAACTATTAGTAACTCACGCAGATACTGATCATATGGGGGATATCGAAGTGGTTGCCAAAGCTATTCGGATAAAGGAGATTTTGACTAGTCAAGGCAGTTTAAGCCATCCAAGCTTTGTTAGGCGGCTAAGGCGTTTAAAATGTCACGTTAGGGTTTTAGCAGCTGGAGACCAGTTGCCTATTATGGGAAGTGTCTTACAGGTACTCTACCCTTGGCAGTTAGGGGACGGGAAAAATAACGATTCTTTGGTACTTTATGGCAGGCTCTTAAATCGAACTTTTCTTTTCACAGGTGACTTGGAAAAAGAGGGGGAAAACGAGATCATAAAACGTTATCCTCAACTAAGAGTAGATTATTTAAAAGCAGGTCACCATGGATCAAATACCTCTTCTAGTGCAGCTTTTTTAGACCATATTCAGCCTAAAGTGGCCTTTATTTCTGCTGGAAAAAATAACCGTTATCAGCATCCTCACAGAGAAACCTTAGCCCGTTTGGAAGACAGACAAATCACTTATTACCGAACGGATACGCAAGGAGCTATTCGTTTGACTGGTCGGACAAGCTGGCATCTTGAAACGGTTCGTTAGTTAAAATTCCAGCCTGACGAAGAAACAAGCAGTCGCTTTCCTTTTAGGAGAAAGATGATATAATAAAAGCATGATTGCGATAGAAAAGATTGAAAAACTGAGTAAAGAAAATTTGGGTCTTATAACCCTTGTCACAGGAGATGACATTGGTCAGTATAGCCAGTTGAAATCCCGCTTAATGGAGCAGATTGCTTTTGATAAGGATGATTTGGCCTATTCTTACTTTGATATGTCTGAGGCCGCTTATCAGGATGCAGAAATGGATCTAGTGAGCCTACCCTTCTTTGCTGAGCAGAAGGTGGTTATTTTTGACCATTTGTTAGATATCACGACCAATAAAAAAAGTTTCTTAAAAGAAAAAGACCTAAAGGCCTTTGAAGCCTATTTAGAAAATCCCTTAGAGACTACTCGACTAATTATCTTTGCTCCAGGTAAATTGGATAGTAAGAGACGGCTTGTTAAGCTTTTGAAACGTGATGCCCTTGTTTTAGAAGCCAACCCTCTGAAAGAAGCAGAGCTAAGAACTTATTTTCAAAAATACAGTCATCAACTGGGTTTAGGTTTCGAGAGTGGTGCCTTTGACCAATTACTTTTGAAATCAAACGATGATTTTAGTCAAATCATGAAAAACATGGCCTTTTTAAAAGCCTATAAAAAAACGGGAAATATTAGCCTAACTGATATTGAGCAAGCCATTCCTAAAAGTTTACAAGATAATATTTTCGATCTGACTAGACTTGTCCTAGGAGGTAAAATTGATGCGGCTAGAGATTTGATTCATGATTTACGGTTATCTGGAGAAGATGACATTAAATTAATCGCTATCATGCTAGGCCAATTTCGCTTATTTTTGCAGCTGACTATTCTTGCTAGAGATGTAAAAAACGAGCAACAACTAGTGATTAGTTTATCAGATATTCTTGGGCGGCGGGTTAATCCTTACCAGGTCAAGTATGCGTTAAAGGATTCTAGGACCTTATCTCTTGCCTTTCTAACAGGAGCGGTGAAAACCTTGATTGAGACAGATTACCAGATAAAAACAGGACTTTATGAGAAGAGTTATCTAGTTGATATTGCTCTCTTAAAAATCATGACTCACTCTCAAAAATAGGCGTTGGACCGCTTTCCAAGAGATAATCAAATTAGTTGAAAGCTCTTATTTTTTGCGATAAGATAGACGTATCATAAAGGAAAAGAGGACAGGAAAATGGCTATTATTTTACCAGAACTTCCATACGCGTATGATGCTCTTGAACCACAGTTTGATGCGGAGACAATGACTCTTCATCATGATAAACACCATGCCACTTATGTCGCTAATACCAATGCGGCTTTAGAAAAACACCCAGAGATCGGAGAAAATCTGGAGGAACTATTGGCAGATGTCACTAAGATTCCAGAAGATATTCGTCAAACCTTAATTAATAATGGTGGCGGACACCTAAACCATGCGCTTTTCTGGGAACTATTATCACCTGAAAAACAAGACGTCACTCCTGATGTTGCACAAGCCATTGATGATGCTTTTGGGTCATTTGACGCCTTTAAAGAACAATTTACAGCAGCTGCTACTGGACGTTTTGGTTCAGGTTGGGCATGGTTAGTTGTTAATAAAGAAGGACAACTCGAAATCACATCAACCGCTAACCAAGATACTCCAATTTCAGAAGGCAAAAAACCAATTCTAGCGCTTGATGTGTGGGAGCATGCTTACTACTTGAATTATCGTAATGTACGTCCAAATTATATCAAAGCTTTCTTTGAAATCGTTAATTGGAAAAAAGTATCAGAACTTTACCAAGCCGCTAAATAAGAAAAGGGTTTCCAATCTCAAAAAGAGATTGGTTTTTTAAGTGCTTTTGTGAATAACAGTGTGGGGACATCATTTTTTAGAAAAGATAAAAATAGTTTGTCTTTTTAATGTAATTCCTTGATTTTTAGCTAAATTTAGCTAGAATAGAATGGATAGGAGATTTTAGGTGTTAAGAAAGAAGAAAACTACCATTGTAGGGATTATTTTAGGAATGATGATAGTGACCTTACTTGTCGGCTGTTTGACTGGTAAAAAGAAAGGCTTTCCTCCTAAAGCAGGTGAGCGGCAGCAAACGGCTGACTTAAAAATGAAAAAAAGATTAGAAAAACTGTTCAAAAACCGTTACCTGAAAAATCTAAAGAGGCTAAGCAAGCTGTTATGGATGCAGATTTAGCGCAAATGGATGTCTTAGGGCTCTATTACGATGACAACCATTTGAGTTTGGTCAATACGGTCAAGGCGTATTTAAAGGAATTTGGCATTGGTGAATCCCAAATTGCCTTTTCCTACAAAGACCTCAATTCAGGCAGGACTGCTGCCATGAATGACCATCAGCCAATGATTGCAGGAAGCACCTATAAGCTGCCATTAAACATGCTGGTGGTAGATAAGGCAAATTATCCATGACAGAGCGTTTTGACATTACAGAAACTGATTATGAATATGATCAGGAACATCATGCCTATGTTGCTCAGTTCAATGGTGCCATGTCTATTCCGGATATGCAAGAATATTCCTTGGTGTACTCAGAAAACACGCCAGCTTATGCTCTAGCAGAACGATTGGGTGGCATGAATAAGGCTTACCAATTATTTGACCGCTACGGGAAGGTATCCGGGGCTATTACGACCATTGATCGTAATGGCAATAAAATCACCACCGCTTACTATTTGCAAGTTTTGGATTACTTGTGGCAGCATCAGGATAAATATAAGGATATCTTGTACTACATTGGTGAATCTTTCCCTGATTTGTATTACAAGACTTATTTGCCTCATGTAAAGGTTTATCAAAAACCGGGTTATGTCAGAGAAGCCTTAAATGTAGGTGCCATTGTTTGCGAAGAGTCTCCTTATTTGATTGCTCTTTATTCATCTGGTTTGGGTGGAGCAACACAAGCATCAGAGGAAGTCAATGGCCTTGGTTATGTGCAGCTTGTTCAGCTACCATATGTAATTAATGAGTGGTATAGAGGCAATCTCAACATGATCTAATACTCAGTTGACATTAGTCTGATAGTAGACATACTTACTGATGACAGTCACTAAAATAAGTTGTTGCTCATTAAAAAAGCTTGGCCTGTTTCTTCAGGTCAAGCTTTTTGAGATTAATGCTGTGTTTTTGAGGTCTTATTGTCACCTCTTGTTTCTTGATAATGGTGAAGCAATTTTTTGAATTTTTTAACGGCAGCGCGTGTTAGCTGCTTAGATGATTTGCCATTTCTGCTGTAAATGGGATTGTGCTTATCCCTTTGCTGTTCTAAATCGGGAACTAGAAAAGTTGCATCAGGACTATTAATTGCTTTTTCAATAAAAGCCGGATCAAAAAGCAGAATAGGGTCAATATCAAGCAGACGGTGCAAGTCATCGTTTTGGTTGCCATAATTGAAAGAAGAACCATTGACAATACTATTTCGCGTTAGGTTATCAGGATCTAGTGCTACTAAAAATTGTCCAGATTCTGACAAAATAAACTCTGAGTGAAAATGAATTAAAATCTTATAGTTGGCTTGAGGAATATTGTCTGTATAGACTGCCTGATGATTGCCATTAGCATCTAAAATACTAGCAACCTTATTATGGTATCTAGAAGATTCATAAAGAGCATAATCGTCATCTTCTAGAGTAGCCAAATATTTGGCTAAGGCATCCGCATCGGTTTTCCCTTTATTCCCATAATGTGAGCGAACCCACTCCGTTTGCTGGGTTGATATGAGGTAACGGAGTTGATGAATTTTCCGATTAAAACGGCTATAAGGAATGTGTTCGAGATTAACATAATAAGCCTGAATCAGGGTAGATAATTGGTCCCAAAAAGGATCTGTTGGCGATAGCTTTGGACTTAATTGTGCCAATACTTGCTGTGTTTGTTTTGATTGTCCTGTCAACTCGTCTGGCATCTTTAAATACGTCAAGAGCAGTTGTAACCGTTTTTGAGCTTCTTGAGGCGTCTGTGCCATCTCCTCTTGTTGCCAGAGCTTTTGAAAGTCAGGTGATCCTATCAGGCGAATGCGACTATAAAGTTGTTCGAAATGATAAGAGTTTCCTCTAACAGCGAGTTGTTCAAGGTATCCTTTTTGGATGGCTTTATAGGACCATCCGTCCTTATCGAGCTTTCGAACATAATCAAGCAAGTCGTGGCGTAATTTAATAGCTTCTGAAAGCTGGAGTTCTCGTAATTTAGGATAGTTTTGGTAAAAAGGTGCCACTAAATCTTGATAAAGTTTGTGTTCTTTTTCAAAGGCAATCCGCTGATAGTCTTTCTGCCAAAAACTGACGCAAAAAGTCAGAAACATCAAGAAGAATAGCCATTTTCCAAGTAATTTCATAGGTTTTTAGTTGACAAACATGGCATCGCCAAAGCTAAAGAAACGATACTTTTCGTCAACCGCGTGTCTGTAAGCTTCAAGGACAAAGTCACGCCCTGCAAAGGCTGATACTAGCATCACAAGGGTTGATTTTGGAAGATGGAAATTAGTTGAAAAAGCATCAACTACCTTGAATTGGTAGCCTGGTTTAATAAAAATATTGGTCCAACCTGAATCAGCTTGAATGTCCCCTTGGAACTTACCTCCGATGGTTTCCAACGTACGAATAGAGGTGGTTCCTACAGCGACAACACGACCGCCAGCTTGTTTGACGTCTCTTAGGGTTTGCGCTGCTTCTTCTGAGAGGGAATAAAATTCCGAATGCATATCATGCTCATCGAGGTTATCCACGGAAACAGGTCTAAAAGTCCCAAGCCCTACATGTAGGGTCAAATAAACCAAATGTACCCCTTTGGCTTCGATTTTTTTGAGCAAGTCTGTTGTGAAGTGGAGACCAGCAGTTGGGGCGGCCGCAGAGCCATTTTCTTTAGCATAAACGGTTTGGTATCGCTCAGCATCCTCTAATTTTTCGTGAATATAAGGAGGCAATGGCATTTCGCCGAGGCTCTCTAAAACTTCTAAGAAAATCCCATCATAGCTGAATTCAACAATTCGTCCACCATGTTCTAATTCGTCGATAATGGTGGCTTTGAGACGCCCATCTCCAAAATTGACTTGGCTACCAACCTTGAGCCGTTTGGCTGGCTTGGCTAAAACTTCCCATTGATCTCCTTGTGTATTTTTAAGCAAAAGCAATTCCACATGACCATGAGTATCGGGTTTTTCTCCATAAAGTCTGGCAGGCAAGACACGGGTGTTATTCATGACGAGGGCATCCCCTGGATTTAATTGATCAATGATATGGTCAAAATGGCTATCAACCATAGTTTTTTGACGGTGATCAATAATCAATAGTTTTGAACTGTCTCTTTTTTCGAGTGGGGTTTGGGCAATCAATTCTTCTGGTAACTCAAAATCAAAATTGTTAGTATTCATTGGGACTCCTTTAAAGCCACTAGTAAATCTCTTCCTAGTAACTCTTTCATGTAAGATAAATCTTTTCTATTATATCACTTGTCGTCTAACCCGTCATCTTTAATCTTTCATCAGAAAGTAAAGGATAGGCTTGACAAAAATTGGTATATACCATATAATAAAAACACGAAAGGTCTATACCAATTAGAAAAGGAGAATGACATGAAAATTATTCGGGTCCAAGATCAGATTGAAGGTGGGAAAATCGCTTTTACCTTATTGAAAGATAGCTTAGCTAAGGGAGCTAAGACGTTAGGATTAGCAACAGGAAGTTCACCAATTAGTTTTTACCAAGAAATGGTCAAAAGTCCTTTGGATTTTTCGGACTTAACAAGTATTAACTTGGATGAATATGTCGGTCTTTCAGTAGAGAGCGATCAGAGTTATGATTATTTTATGCGTCAAAACCTTTTTAATGCGAAGCCTTTTAAAAAGAATTACTTGCCCAATGGTTTAGCAACCGATGTCGAAGCAGAAGCTAAACGATATAACCAAATCATTGCAGAGCATCCGATTGATTTTCAAGTGCTTGGGATTGGGCGTAATGGGCACATTGGTTTTAACGAACCTGGGACCTCTTTTGAAGAAGAAACGCATGTGGTGGATCTTCAAGAATCAACCATTGAAGCCAATAGTCGTTTCTTTACAAGTATTGAGGATGTGCCAAAACAAGCTATCTCTATGGGAATTGCCTCCATCATGAAGTCCGAAATGATTGTTCTTCTTGCCTTTGGACAAGAAAAAGCTGATGCGATCAAGGGAATGGTTTTTGGACCAATCACAGAACACCTCCCAGCAAGTATTCTCCAAAAACATGATCATGTTATCGTCATTGTGGATGAAGCTGCTGCGTCACAATTAGACTAACCTAACCAGTCGTTAAACCTTGTAAGAACAAAAATGAGGAGATAGTCAACTTCATTTAAGAAGAAGTCTTGTAACTTCTATTTCTTTTGCAAGGGTAAATTTATGTTACACTACTAATATGCGTTTAGATAAATTATTAGAAGGTACAAAAGTTGGCTCTAGAAGTCAAGTGAAGAAACTGATTAAGGCTCAAGGGGTTTGGGTTGATCACATGCCTGCCAGAAATGGTCGACAAAATGTTGATCCTGGCTTGCAACTGATTGAGGTGACTGGACAGCGAGTGACGCATCCTAAACATTCTTACATTATCCTCAACAAGCCATCAGGGGTGGTCTCAGCTAAGAAAGATACTAACTATTTAACCGTTATTGATCAGCTTGCTGAAGAAGATAAAAGTCCAGACTTGTATCCTGTTGGCAGATTGGATAGAGATACCGAAGGGTTGGTTTTACTCACTGATAATGGTCCCCTAGGGTTTCGGATGTTGCACCCTAGTCATCATGTTTCTAAAACGTATCTTGTAACCGTTAATGGCTTGTTAGCAGAAGATGCCTCAGATTTTTTTGCAGCTGGTATTTGTTTCCCAACAGGTGAACAATGCCAACCAGCTCAATTGACTATTCTTAAAGCCGATACAGACCAGTCACAGGCTAGTTTGACCATTTCAGAAGGAAAATTTCACCAAGTGAAAAAATGTTTTTGACCTATGGTTTGAAAGTGACCTCTCTGAAACGGACGCACTTTGCAGGACTGGAACTCGGTCATTTAGCCAGCGGAGAATATCGTTATCTAACAGCGTCAGAAAGGCAACTCATTAAAACGTATCTGGACTGAGCAAAACATGCTTTCAAAAAGAAGCTATTCTTGCTTAATCAATAAAGTGTCCATTGACTATTATAGTCATGATGAGTCCGACTTTTGCTATGTTTAGTCATCTTGTTGTTACAAAATCAGGTAAGCAAAAAGATTCAATTCCCACTGTCTCCTTAACCTGAAGCGTTATAAAAACCCTTGTGTTAAACTCTCATAAATTGGAAATGGGAGTGTTTTTTGATGGCTAAAAAAACTAAAGCTACTTAAAGTTTGGTACTTAGTTTTCGAATAATAAGGTGGAAGATCTAATAGGAGGTGACAAAAATATTAACCGCTTTAGATGATAAGAATCAGCTCATTTCGCTAGTAACTCAGCCTATTTCAACGAAACCGCCTTTTCGTTGCCCAGCTTGCAAATCTCCTGTTCGCTTGCGTCAGGGGACAATTAGACGACCTCATTTTGCCCATGTACAACTAGCTCATTGTCAATTCCAAGCAGAAAATGAATCTGAGGAACATTTGACGTTGAAGGCAAAACTTTACACCAGTTTAGTCCGAACAGAAGCTGTCTGTATTGAAAAATATCTTCCTGAGCTGCAACAGATAGCAGACCTTTGGGTGAATGATAAGTTAGCCTTAGAAATTCAGTGCAGTCCCTTGCCAGTTGAGCGTCTAAAGAAACGCACCAAAGCCTATCAAGAAAAGGGGTATCCGGTACGATGGTTACTGGGAAGAAAATTGTGGCTTAACACTCACTTAACTGCTTTGCAAAAACAGTTTCTTTACTTTTCATCTAGTTTGGGCTTTCATTTGTGGGAGCTGGATGCAGCTGCAAATCTGCTACGTCTCAAATATTTAATCCATGAAGACTTATTTGGTAAGGTAAGTTACCTAACCAAAACCATTTCTTTAGACCACAATATTATGGAAATGTTTCGGTTACCCTATCAGCAAGAAATCCTTTATTCTTATCAGAAAAAAATGACTGTGAACCTATCTAAAAGAATACAAAGAGCTCTTTTAGCTAGACACCCGAAATGGCTACGACGACAAGAAAAGGCTTACTTATCAGGCTATAATTTACTTATGTTAACAACTGATGCTTTTTATCCTCAATGGAGACCAGTTCAATCTTCCAGCGGTTTTTGTCAAATTAAAGGAAATCTTCGCCCTTATTATGAAAGTTTTAAAGTCTATTATAAAAAAGAAAAGGATAAGAAGGTGCAAACGCTTTTTTCACCAAAATATTATGTTAAAATGGATAGTAATAGAAAATGAGAAGGAGATGTTATGACTGATAATCGCAGCCATTTAGAAGAAAAATACACTTGGGATTTGAGCACTATTTTTGCAACAGATAAGGATTGGGAAGCTGAAGTCAGTGACTTAGCTACTGAAGTTGAGGCATCTAAAGGTTTTGCTGGTCATTTGCTGGATTCTAGTGCTAATTTGTTAAAGGTTACAAAAACATATTTAGAATTGGCTCGTCGTGTGGAGAAAGTCTATGTTTATGCTCACATGAAAAATGACCAAGACACTACTGTTGCCAAGTATCAAGAATACCAAGCTAAGGCTTCAGGCTTGTATGCAAAGTTTAGCGAAGTCTTTTCATTCTATGATCCAGAAGTGATGATGCTTCATCAAGAAGACTATCAGGCTTTTCTTACTGAAACCCCTGAGTTGAAAGTGTACAACCATTTCTTTGACAAATTATTCCAAGCCCGCGAACATGTTCTTAGTCAAGCAGAAGAGGAATTATTAGCAGGAGCTCAAGAAATTTTCAATGGTGCGGAAGAAACCTTTAGTATTCTTGATAACGCTGACATTGTCTTTCCAGTAGTTAAAAATGATAAGGGGGAAGATGTTGAATTAACCCATGGTAACTTCATTAGCCTAATGGAATCTAAGGACCGTAGCGTTCGCCAAGCTGCTTATGAAGCCATGTATAGTACTTATGAACAGTTCCAACATACTTACGCTAAAACCTTGCAAACCAATGTGAAAGTGCAAAACTATAAGGCGCGTGTTCATAAATACGATTCAGCACGTCAAGCTGCCATGGCTGCTAACTTTATTCCAGAAGCTGTTTACGACACTTTATTAGAAACGGTTAATAAACATTTGCCACTCTTACACCGTTATTTGAAATTGCGTCAAGAGGTTCTTGGTTTAGACGATTTGAAGATGTATGATGTTTACACACCATTATCTGAAACAGATCTAGCCATTGGTTATGATGAGGCTTTGGAAAAGGCTGAGAAGGTTTTGGCTGTTTTTGGTAAAGATTACGCAGATCGTGTGCATCGTGCTTTTACCGAACGTTGGATTGATGTTCATGTCAATAAAGGGAAGCGCTCTGGGGCTTATTCAGGTGGTTCCTATGATACCAATGCCTTTATTCTGTTGAATTGGCAAGATACACTTGATAATCTTTACACACTTGTCCACGAAACAGGCCACAGTTTGCATTCTACTTTCACTCGTGAAACACAGCCTTATGTGTATGGGGATTATAGTATCTTCTTGGCAGAAATTGCATCCACAACGAATGAAAATATTATGACAGAAGCTCTCTTAAATGAGGTTCAAGATGAGAAAGAACGCTTTGCCATTTTAAACCATTACCTCGATGGTTTCCGTGGAACAGTTTTCCGTCAAACCCAATTTGCTGAGTTTGAACATGCCATTCATCAAGCTGATCAAAAAGGAGAAGTGTTAACAAGTGAATACCTTAACCAGCTATACGCTGATTTAAATGAAAAATATTATGGTTTAAGTAAAAAAGATAATCATTTTATTCAGTATGAATGGGCACGTATTCCTCATTTCTATTACAATTATTATGTTTACCAATATGCAACAGGTTTTGCAGCTGCAAGCTATTTAGCAGATAAGATTGTGCATGGCACACAAGATGATATCGATCATTACTTGGCCTACCTCAAGTCAGGAAATTCTGATTACCCACTTGAAGTGATTGCTAAAGCAGGCGTTGATATGGAAAAAGGTGATTATTTGGAAGCCGCCTTTAAAGTCTTTGACGAACGTCTAACAGAACTTGAAGTACTCGTGTCCAAAGGCATACACAAAAGCTAAAATCACAAAAGTCAAGGACAAAAAGAGTTTAGGATTGATAGAAATGGAGATTCACAGTTGGTGTGAATCTCCATTTCTATCGGTCATTTTCTTTTTATATTTTAGTGGATTATCAGTCCTGAAAAGCAGGCTTCATTGACCTTAGTTTGACGGTTTCTTTTTTGTCTTTTTTATTGTGTGGTCACTCACTTAAATAAAACCAATAGTTGAGTAAGGCGCTTCAGATTAACGCTATTCTATTGTTTTAGAGATAACGTTCGCATAAAACATATTTTTATTATATTTGACATTTTATAAAAGAGATAATAGAATTAAAATACTAACATTTATGTTTTTTAAAAAATAAACGTTCGTATAATAAAAAAGGAGTTTTTCATGGAAAAAACAAAACGTTATATCATTGCAACAGCAGGGATACTTCTCCACTTAATGTTGGGATCGACCTATGCTTGGAGTGTTTATCGTAATCCAATTTTACAAGAGACCGGTTGGGACCAAGCTCCTGTCGCTTTTGCCTTTTCTTTAGCTATTTTTTGTTTAGGTTTATCTGCTGCTTTTATGGGAAATTTAGTTGAACAATATGGTCCTCGTCTAACCGGAACGGTGTCAGCTATTCTTTATGCTTCTGGAAATATGCTGACTGGTTTAGCGATTGATCGTAAAGAAATTTGGCTTTTATATATTGGTTATGGTGTTATTGGTGGCTTAGGACTTGGAGCGGGATATATCACACCGATATCAACTATTATAAAATGGTTTCCAGATAAAAGAGGCATGGCAACAGGGTTTGCTATTATGGGGTTTGGTTTTGCGTCTTTATTAACAAGTCCGATTGCCCAGTGGCTAATTGAAACAGAAGGTTTGGTAGCAACATTTTACCTTTTAGGGCTGATTTATCTAATAGTTATGCTTTTTGCTTCTCAATTGATAATAAAACCAACTGCTGCTGAGATAGCTATACTAGATAAAAAAAGATTACAAAATAACAGTTATTTAATCGAAGGAATGACCGCTAAAGAAGCACTTAAAACAAAATCATTTTATTGTCTTTGGGTAATTTTATTTATCAATATCACATGTGGCTTAGGACTTATCTCAGTTGTTGCGCCAATGGCACAAGATCTAACTGGTATGAGTCCAGAAATGTCAGCAATTGTGGTTGGTGCTATGGGGATTTTTAACGGTTTCGGTCGTTTAGTGTGGGCTAGTTTGTCAGACTATATTGGACGCCGTGTGACAGTAATACTTTTATTTTTAGTAAGCATAATTATGACTATTAGTTTAATATTTGCACATAGTTCCCTAATTTTCATGATAAGCATTGCCACCCTTATGACTTGTTATGGTGCGGGTTTTTCTCTCATTCCGCCTTATTTAAGTGATCTTTTTGGGGCAAAGGAACTGGCTACATTACATGGGTATATATTGACAGCTTGGGCAATAGCTGCATTAACTGGACCTATGTTATTATCTATCACTGTTGAATGGACTCATAATTATCTTCTTACCTTATGTGTTTTTATTGTCTTATACATTTTAGGATTAATGGTAGCATTAAGGTTAAAGAAATGATGTCCTATAAAAAATTTAAAAGTAAACCCTAGCAAAGCCTAGGGTTTTTTTATATAATTAGGTTTATGGTTAAATCATACAGTAAAACAGCAAATCATAATATGCGTCGTCCTGTTGTCAAAGAAGAGCTTGTTCATTATATGCGAACACGGCAGAAGCAAACCACAGGTTTTTTAGCAGAGTTAGAGCAATTCGCAAGACAAGAAAACATTCCTATTATTCAGCCTGAGGTCGTGGCTTATTTCAGGTTTTTATTGCAAAGCTTACAGCCAAAACACATTTTGGAGATTGGCACAGCCATTGGTTTTTCTGCGCTTTTAATGGCTGAAAATGCACCAGATGCGACGATTGTGACTATTGATCGTAATCGAGAGATGATCGATTTTGCTAAAGCAAATTTTGCTAAGTACGACAGTCGCCAACAGATCCGCCTGTTAGAAGGAGATGCAGCAGATATATTATCTACACTTGAAGGAAATTTTGACTTTGTGTTTATGGATTCCGCCAAATCCAAATATATTGTCTTTCTACCAGAGATTTTAAGACTGCTAAAAGTCGGTGGTGTAGTCATTTTGGATGATGTCTTTCAAGGAGGTGACATTACAAAACCGATCGAAGATATTCGACGAGGTCAGCGTACTATTTATCGTGGCTTACAGTCTTTGTTTGATGCCACCTTAACTCATCCAAACCTAACAACTAGCCTGGTCCCTCTTAGTGATGGATTATTAATGATTCGTAAAAATCAAGCAGATATTGTATTACCAGATTAAGTAACATTGATAAATTTATGTTATAATAAATTAGTTAAAGATAAAAAGGAGCTCAGAAGTAAATGAAAAACTCAAATAAACTCATTGCTAGTGTTGTGACATTGGCCTCAGTGATGGCTTTAGCAGCTTGTCAATCAACTAATGACAATACTAAGGTTATTTCGATGAAAGGTGATACAATTAGCGTTAGTGATTTTTACAATGAAACAAAAAACACAGAAGTATCGCAAAAAGCGATGCTAAATCTGGTAATTAGTCGTGTTTTTGAAGCTCAATATGGTGATAAGGTTTCAAAAAAAGAAGTTGAAAAGGCGTATCATAAAACAGCTGAACAGTATGGCGCTTCATTCTCTGCTGCTTTGGCACAATCAAGCTTGACACCTGAGACTTTTAAGCGTCAGATCCGCTCTTCAAAATTAGTAGAATATGCGGTTAAAGAAGCAGCTAAAAAAGAATTGACAACACAAGAATATAAGAAAGCATATGAATCTTATACTCCAACAATGGCAGTCGAAATGATTACTTTAGATAATGAAGAGACAGCTAAATCAGTCTTAGAGGAACTAAAAGCCGAAGGCGCAGACTTTACAGCTATTGCTAAAGAAAAAACAACAACACCTGAGAAAAAAGTGACCTATAAATTTGATTCAGGTGCGACAAATGTACCGACTGATGTCGTAAAAGCGGCTTCAAGTTTGAATGAGGGTGGCATATCAGACGTTATCTCGGTTTTAGATCCAACTTCTTATCAAAAGAAGTTTTACATTGTTAAGGTGACTAAAAAAGCAGAAAAAAAATCAGATTGGCAAGAATATAAGAAACGTTTGAAAGCTATCATTATAGCTGAAAAATCAAAAGATATGAATTTCCAAAACAAGGTTATTGCAAATGCATTGGATAAAGCTAATGTAAAAATTAAAGACAAAGCTTTTGCTAATATTTTGGCGCAATATGCAAATCTTGGTCAAAAAACTAAAGCTGCAAGTGAAAGTTCAACAACCAGCGAATCATCAAAAGCTGCAGAAGAGAACCCATCAGAATCAGAGCAAACACAGACATCATCAGCTGAAGAACCAACTGAGACTGAGGCTCAGACGCAAGAGCCAGCTGCACAATAAGTAGGATTTTATTGACTAATCAGTTAAAAAAACTTATAATAATTTAGTTAAGAATTGTTTATCAAGGATTAGATACAGAAAAGTGACGGTTGCTGCGAGTCATTGATAATTAGATAAACATGCTACTTAACTTTACAACAATTGATATCGTAAATTAAGAATGACAAGTTCATTGAATAGAGGTGGTACCGCGGTTTTCGCCCTCTGTGAGATGGACTTGTTTTGTATTGAGGACTATTTGAAATCAACGAAAGGAATAGAGTAGACTAGGCTGCCAGGCTTATAGCTGATCTCCTAGCAAGAAAGAAGAGCTGTGTCAACTGGTGTGATTACATTACTAGCTTCAGCATAACACTGTTTTTCTTACTCTTTGTATCTAAATTTTTATGAAAGAATTATCGTCTGCACAAATCCGCCAAATGTGGTTGGATTTCTGGAAATCTAAAGGACATTGCGTTGAGCCTTCAGCTAACTTGGTTCCTGTGAACGACCCAACGCTTCTTTGGATCAACTCAGGTGTTGCAACCTTGAAAAAATATTTTGATGGTTCAGTGATTCCAGAAAATCCACGTATTACCAATGCACAAAAATCAATTCGTACTAATGATATTGAAAATGTTGGTAAAACAGCACGTCACCATACTATGTTTGAAATGCTTGGTAACTTCTCAATTGGAGACTATTTCCGTGATGAAGCTATTGAGTGGGGATTTGAACTCTTGACAAGTCCAGACTGGTTTGATTTCCCTAAAGACAAGCTCTACATGACTTATTACCCAGATGACAAGGATTCGTATAACCGTTGGATTGCTTGTGGCGTTGAACCAAGTCACTTGGTGCCGATCGAGGATAACTTCTGGGAAATCGGTGCTGGTCCTTCAGGTCCAGATACGGAGATTTTCTTCGACCGTGGTGAAGATTTCGATCCAGAAAATATCGGACTTCGCCTCTTGGCTGAAGATATCGAAAACGATCGTTACATCGAAATCTGGAACATCGTTCTCTCACAATTCAATGCTGACCCAGCCGTACCACGTTCAGAATACAAAGAATTACCAAACAAAAACATTGATACAGGTGCTGGTCTTGAACGTCTTGCAGCTGTTATGCAAGGGGCAAAAACAAACTTTGAAACTGACCTCTTCATGCCAATCATCCGTGAAGTAGAGAAGTTGTCAGGTAAAACTTACGATCCAGATGGCGACAACATGAGTTTCAAGGTTATCGCTGACCACATCCGTGCGCTTTCATTTGCTATCGGTGATGGTGCGCTTCCTGGAAATGAAGGTCGTGGTTACGTTCTTCGTCGTCTTCTCCGTCGTGCGGTTATGCACGGTCGCCGTCTTGGCATCAACGAAACTTTCCTTTACAAATTGGTTCCGACTGTTGGACAAATCATGGAAAGCTACTACCCAGAAGTGCTTGAAAAACGTGATTTTATCGAGAAAATCGTTAAACGTGAGGAAGAAACATTTGCTCGTACTATCGATGCAGGTAGCGGTCACTTAGATTCATTGCTTGCGCAGCTTAAGGCTGAAGGTAAGGATACTCTTGAAGGTAAAGATATCTTCAAACTTTATGATACTTATGGATTCCCGGTTGAATTGACAGAGGAATTGGCAGAAGATGCAGGCTACAAGATTGACCACGAAGGCTTTAAGTCAGCCATGAAAGAACAACAAGACCGTGCGCGTGCAGCTGTTGTTAAGGGTGGTTCAATGGGGATGCAAAATGAAACCCTAGCTGGTATTGTTGAAGAATCACGATTCGAATACGACACATATAGTCTTGAATCAAGTCTTTCAGTCATCATCGCTGATAATGAACGTACCGAAGCTGTTTCAGAAGGTCAAGCCCTTCTTGTCTTTGCTCAAACACCATTCTATGCTGAAATGGGTGGACAGGTTGCTGACACAGGTAGAATCAAAAATGATAAGGGTGACACAGTTGCTGAGGTTGTTGATGTTCAAAAAGCACCAAATGGTCAACCTCTACACACTGTAAACGTTTTAGCATCACTTTCAGTTGGAACAAACTACACACTTGAAATCAACAAAGAGCGTCGTTTGGCTGTTGAGAAAAACCACACAGCTACTCACTTGCTCCATGCAGCTCTTCACAATGTTATCGGTGAACACGCAACTCAGGCTGGTTCATTGAACGAAGAAGAATTCTTGCGCTTTGATTTTACTCACTTTGAAGCAGTAAGCAATGAGGAACTTCGTCACATTGAACAAGAAGTTAATGAGCAAATTTGGAACGCTCTTACAATCACAACGACTGAAACTGACGTTGAAACCGCAAAAGAGATGGGAGCAATGGCGCTTTTTGGTGAGAAATATGGTAAAGTGGTTCGTGTGGTTCAAATTGGTAATTATTCTGTTGAACTTTGTGGTGGAACTCACTTAAATAATTCTTCAGAAATCGGTCTCTTCAAGATTGTCAAAGAAGAAGGTATTGGTTCAGGCACTCGTCGTATTATTGCAGTTACTGGTAGACAAGCTTTTGAAGCTTATCGTAACCAAGAGGATGCCCTAAAAGAGATCGCTGCTACTGTAAAAGCTCCGCAATTGAAAGATGCAGCAGCTAAAGTACAAGCTCTTAGCGACTCGCTTCGTGATCTTCAAAAAGAAAATGCAGAACTTAAAGAAAAAGCAGCAGCTGCAGCAGCTGGTGATGTCTTTAAAGATGTTCAAGAAGCTAAGGGCGTGCGCTTCATTGCTAGTCAAGTTGATGTTGCAGATGCAGGGGCACTTCGTACATTTGCTGATAACTGGAAACAAAAAGACTACTCTGATGTGCTTGTTCTCGTAGCAGCTATTGGTGAGAAGGTTAATGTCCTTGTTGCAAGCAAAACCAAAGATGTCCACGCTGGTAACATGATCAAAGAATTGGCACCAATTGTAGCAGGTCGTGGTGGAGGTAAACCAGACATGGCTATGGCAGGTGGTAGCGATGCAAGTAAAATTGCAGAGCTGCTAGCAGCAGTTGCTGAAATAGTGTAAATCCATAAAAAACCAAGTTATTTAGAACTTGGTTTTTTATATTTGAAATGACTACCATCATAACCTTTTTGACTATTATCGTTGTCAAAAAGAAAAAGATATGTTACAATTATAGTAACAAATAGACATGAGGAGGTGTTAGAGAAAATGACACATGGTATCAAACTTAAGAGGCAGATTTGCTTATGGGCAAGTATCCTGACTCTTTTCATTTTAAGTTATCATCTTATCAGGGTAATCTGGTTTGGAGTACCCTTGAGTTATCTGGTTTTGGGCTTTACAGGACTAGCCTTGCTGTTGAATACTTTTTCTTATTTTAGAAAGTAAGTTATAAGTTAAAGGAGAATGAAGGAGATGGCAATGGAGGTTATTCTTAAAAATCGGCTCAAAGAATTACGAGCTAGAGATGGAATTAATCAAACGGAAATGGCTAAACTGGCAGGAGTATCGAGGCAGACCATCAGTCTCATTGAGCGTAACGAGTACACCCCATCAGTTATAATTGCCATGAAAATTGCAAAGGTATTTCAGGAACCAGTTGAAGAGGTGTTTCGTCTAGTGGAGGTCGAGGAATGAAAAAGAAGAAGAATAGTTTTTTACGCTTGTTAAAAATGTCATTGCTATCAAGTTTGGCGGGAGGGATTATAGGTGGCATGGTTGGAGCCTTTTTAGGTTACCATGGAGGGAGATTAGATCATCTCACGTTCCTAAAAGATGATGTGATTAACCTGATTATCTTATTAAATCGTCTAGTAGTTGTCACAGACCTCACACTTTCTTTTGTTTTTTTAACGCAACTGAAAAAAGAGACAGCTGTTTATAACACAATTGAAGAGGATGATATTTCTGAAAATGGTTACCGTCAGCTGAATAAAAAGCATGCTTATACCATGTTATTGATTGCCGTAGCTTCTATTTTATCCATGTGCAATGTGCTACTTGGTCTGACCTTAACTAATGATTCACAGCATGCCATGCTGGCCATTCCGCTTCTGGATATCCTTTTATTATTAATGGTCATTCCTTTTCAAGCTTTAGCCATGAAACGTTACAATGCCATTCGGGGAACCGATGTTCCTTATTTTCCAAATTTGAAAGAATTAAAACATAATATCATGGCTCTAGATGAGGCAGAGTTACAAGCCTATCATAAGACATCGTTTGAAAGTGTGTTGTCATTAAATGGAGTCATCATCCCTTCCTTGTATGTGATTTTATTTTTTGTCTATCTATTCACTGGTCAAGTGGAGTTAACAGCCATCTTAGTTTTGGTGTTAATTCAGCTCTATTTACTCGTTAAGAGTGCAACAATGACCAGACAATTTTACCGTTAGCCTAAAAGGAGACTGTTTATGAAAGGATTCATTAATTATTTAAAAATAGCAGTGCTCATTATTCTGGCTATGGTTTTCAATGTCCTTCCGATGATTTTATTGCAAAAGCAACACGATATTCCTATGGTACTTAATTGGGGAATTGGTATTTTCTACTTGGTTATTGTTGGAAGTGTCCTTATTGTATTATGGCGTCTTTATCAAGCTAAGCAAGACACCTCTATTAAACAGCAAAAAATGAGATTGGTTGACTGGGGTTATTTAGCATTATTTTGGTTAATCATCCGTGTGATAGCTATTGTAGGTACCCTTGTTAACCAGCTATGGTCTGGTCAACAAGTGAGTGCTAATGATGCTGCAATACATACCTTAGCTAGACTTATCAAAGGTGGTTTCCCGCTTTATACTGCCCTATTTGTACTTGTGATAGCTTTTATCGCTCCTATTATGGAAGAACTAGTCTTTAGAGGATTTCCTATGATTGATCTCTTCAAAGGAAAATCACTTAAGGTGGCAGGTTTAGTGACCTCTCTTGTTTTTGCTTTACCACATGCCACCAATAGTGTTGAATTTATCATGTACAGCTGTATGGGCATTTTTCTCTTTGTTGCCTATCAAAGACGAGGAAACTTAAAAGATGCTATCTTGTTACATATTTTTAATAACTTGATTGAAGTCATTTTGTTAATGTCAATAGGCTTAGGAGTCATATAATAAAAAGCTTCGGATGGATGAACTGCACCCCAAAAGTTGGACAAAAAAACTAACATTTGGTTGGACTTGTCAAGAAAAAATAGACATAAAGTTAAGCTAATGAGTAACTATTTTTTTCAAATTCAACAGGTGAGAGATACCCTAAAGCTGAATGCAGACGTTTGGGGTTATAGTAAGTCTCACTATATTTAAAAATCTCAAGCTGAGCTTGCTTAATAGTTGCGAAATGAGCATCATTGACAAGC
>JGI2924J29684_1078334_pt1 | contig 41927 bp, 41 predicted proteins | sample BenlonsequencITS_FD_29684 | JGI IMG/M metagenome (IMG submission 29684) | reverse complement strand
AGTGCGCGCGGATGGTCTAGTGGTAGGACCTGAGCCTTCCAAGCTCATGGCCCGGGTTCAAATCCCGGTCCGCGCATTTCTGCTGCGAGCAATCCCGCGAGCAGCAGAAATCGTACGAGGGATTTGAAGTAGAGAAGACGCAGCGCGCGAGCGAAGCGAGCGCGACCGTCTTCGCGTAGTTCAAATCCCGGTCCGCGCCTTCTCTCCCCGGTCCGCACCGTCTCCCGAGGACGCTACCCGAGTAGCGGACGCACCACTCGGACACCCGCGCTCGCGTCCACTCGAGAGCCCTTGCAACTCCCGGCAGCGATCCTACCGGATCGGCAGTCAGAGAGCCGATATGGGTACCAGATACGAGGAGGGAGACGTCGTCGCCACGCCCAACGGTCGCGGCGTCGTCGCGGCCGTCCTGACCGACTCCGTCGAGTTCCCCCAGGAAGGGGACGAGCTCACCGACGTCTCCGCGAGCGACGACCAGCCCGCGTACGTCGTCGGCCTCGAGGACGTTGGCTCCGCGGTCTACCGCGCCTCGGCGCTCGAGACCAGCGACCTCGAGGACGAGGACGCGACCCGGGAGACCGACGACGAGGCGCTGACCGAGGTCGTCGACGAGGATGTCAACGGGCTTGACGGTCTGCCCGAGGGCTGGGATCGGGACAGCGTCCTCGAGTACTGGTCGTCGATCGGGGGCTCCTGGAAGTCCTGCGTCGACGATCTAACCGACGAGTTCGAGGAGGAGCGCGCGAAGGAACACTGCTCGGCGATGAAAGACGAGGTGATCCGGAGCGAGCGCTGGCGGAACCGGTTCTGAACGGCCTCATTTTGGGGATCGTCGCCTCGGAGGCGACGTACGGCGCGTCGAGTTCGTGCACGAAAACCGGCGCGTCCAGTTCCGACGAGAGTCTTCCGAGGGCGCCGACGTGGTCGGCGTCGTAGTGGGTCACGAGGACGCGATCGATATCGGTCGGATCGAGCCCAGCCCGGTCGATCCCGTCCCGCAGCGTCTCTTCGTTCGACGGTCAGCCCGAGTCGACGCACGTCCGCCGTGGTCCGAAAATCGGCGGACGTGGCGCTACGCTCGTTTCGGCCGAGCGAACGGAACCAATCTGTTTTGGGGCCAAAGATATCGGACAACGGCCCATCTCTCCGAGTGCGGAGTTACGAGCTCCCACCTCTTCATAACCACTTCGAGTTCCCCAGCAGCGACGGCACCGTGAGAGCCGGCAGCCGTCGGCTCTCGCGTGCTTTTCCCGGCGTCGACACTGCTCGAAACGAACGGAGTTGGGGAGCGACGTGCAACGGGGCGTGAAAACGGCTCGGGAAAACGAAGCGATCGGTTACTCCTCGTCGCTCGGAACGAGCCACTCGAGCTCGATCTCCAGCTCGATCTCGTCGTACTCGTCGTCTTCTGGTTCGCGCTCGAGTTCGACCTCGAACTCGAGGTTGTCCTCGGGTAGCGCGACCGTCACGGAGTCGTCGTCGGTCGAGACGGTCAGCTCCTCGCCGTCCTCGAGCTCGTCGGCGAGATTTCGCAGCCAGTCGGCGGCCTGGTCGGGCGACTGGTCGAGCTCTGCCTCGAGAAGTTCCTCTTCGTGGTCTTCTTCGTCTGTCATCACCTCTAACGAGGTGCCGACACCAGAAAAATTCGCCCGTTGAATTCGCCATCGTGGGAATCGGAGACTACGACGCGGCGGGAACGGCGGCCACGCGATCGGTGAGATCGACCACCGTTGCAAAGACCAGCCCGAGGACGGTGCCGAACAGCACGTGTCCCAGCAGACTCTCCGCAGCGAAGGCGGGGAACTCGCCGGCCCCGCCGGCGCCGAGGGTGTCGGCCCAGACGGGAAGGACGATCACGGGAAGGATCGCCCAGATCGCCAGGCCGAAGACGAACCCGGCGCCAACGACGCGGATCCAGACGTCCGTTCGCGAGAGCGCGTCGGTATCGACGGTCATCCGGAGCGTCCTGAGGATGGGGTCGCGCGTGACGAGGAATCCAAACAGCAGTCCGAGAACGATCCCGTGTGCGGCGTGGATCCCCCAGCCGACGGCGCCGACGGGCTCGAGACCGTAGAACTCCGGGATCGTTATTTCGACGACGGCCGGATCCAGAAGCCAGAGGATCGCGCCGAACGCGATCGAACCGATCGCGCCGCCCACCGCGCCGCCGACTACCCAGCCGACGCCGCCGACGTCGGCTACCGTCGTTTCGCTTCGTTCGGTGCTCATAGCGTCGCGTGCTCCCACGAACAACGCCAAAAAGGGACCCCCGGAACGGGCCACCATCCCGGGACGATCGAGGCGTGAGCCTTAGTACCCACGTGGACGAACGGTCATCCGTGGAGTACGAACTGCTCGGCTGGCCGCCGGACGGACCGAAGCTGCGCCTCGACCACGAGCGGTTCAGCTACGCCGGAAAGTTCGTCATGACGAACACCGGCAAGGCGGTCGCGCGCGACGGCGATGACCTCGTCGCGGCGATCGCATTCAACGAGGACCGCACGGACGAGGCGACCCTCTGGCTGCGGTACGTGACGGTCGCGGGCGACCGCCGCGGCGAGGGGATCGGCCCGGAGCTCGTCGGCCTGGTTCGGGACCGCGCGACAGAGCGGGGGTACGATCGGCTGCGGATCGCGGTCAACAACCCCTTCGCCTACGAGGCGCTGTACCGGGCGGGGTTTGGCTACACCGGCGAGCGGACTGGGATCGCTGAACTCGTCCTCGAGTACCCCGCGGACGAGGCGAGAGACGGCCGTTCGAGGGGCGAGCGGTACCGCGGCGGTCTCGCGGAGTTTCGCGAGCGGGATCTCTCGACCGAGGAGGAGGCGTTTCTCGAGGCTCGCCGCGGCAAGGACCCGTCCGACGGCTGAGAAGCGTCCTCGATTCGGTCCGGGAAGGGACGTCTCGGAAGCCAACGATTCAAATCCTAACGCGCCCAAGGTCCCACAATGGGTAACGCTGCGCTGCGTGACATCGCGGTCATCGAGGACGTGCCGTTCGACGAGATCGAGGGAACGATCGCCGTCGACGCCCACAACTGGCTCTACCGGTATCTGACGACGACGGTCAAGTGGACCGCAAGCGAGAAGTACACCACCGGAGACGGTACCGAGGTCGCGAACCTCATCGGGATCGTCCAGGGAGTCGCGCGCTTTTTCGAACACGACGTCACCCCGGTGATGGTGTTCGACGGCGGTCCCTCCCAGCTGAAAGCGGACGAGATCGAGTCCCGCCGCGAGCAGCGCCGGAGCTACGAGGAGCAGCTCGAGACCGCCCGCGAGGAGGGCGACGAGGTCGCCATCGCTCAGCTGGAGTCCCGGACCCAGCGGCTGACGCCGACGATCCAGGAGACCAGCCGCGAACTGCTCGAACTACTCGACGTTCCGGTCGTCGAGGCGCCCGCGGAGGGAGAGGCACAGGCCGCCCACATCGTCAAGCGCGGCGACGCCGACTACGTCGGCTCGGAGGATTACGACGCCTTGCTCTTCGGTGCGCCGCTGACGCTGCGACAGCTGACCAGCAAGGGCGATCCGGAGCTGATGGACCTCGAGGCGACCCTCGAGCGCCACGAGCTGACCCTCGAGCAGCTGATCGACGCCGCGATCCTCATCGGGACGGACTTCAACGAGGGCGTCTCGGGGATCGGGCCGAAGACGGCGATCAGCGAAATCACCGAACACGGCGACCTCTGGAGCGTCCTGGAGGCCCGCGGCGACACCGTCGAGTACGGCGACCGGGTCCGCCAGCTGTTTCGGGACCCCGACGTCACCGACGACTACAGCTTCGAGACGAGCCTCGAACCGGACCTCGAGGACGCCCGTGCGTACGTCACCGACGAGTGGGGCGTCGCGGCCGACGAGGTCGAGCGCAGCTTCGAGCGCATCGAGGAACACGCCACGCAGACGGGGTTGGACCGCTGGACGTAGGCGGCGCGGACGCCCGCAGCGAGCTGACCCGTTCCGTTTTGTCAGTCGAACGGTCGTTTTCGCCGACGGCACCGCCGCGAGTAGGACGACGCCGTTCGCTGTGATCGAGATCGGTACAGTCGCAAGACGGACAATCTTTCGTTAGGTATCGGATAGCCCGCGACCGTCCAGCCCGGCGACCGGGCTTACCTGAGCCATAATAATCCGTGAGCTGGCGGTAGCCGTCCCCGGGGTAATCGCTATGTCCGACCAGACCGAACGCGGCACGTCACGCTCCGAGCCGAAGGAGAGTCGTCCGCCGGAGGAAGAGCCGCGCGGCTCCCGGTTCGCTCCCGGGGCGTGGATGGCGTCGACCGTCGTCCAGACGGCCGTCATCCTCGTCGGCCTCGCAGTCGTCCTGTTCGCGGTCGGGCAAGCGGTCGGCGCCGACCTCCTCGGCATGGTCGGCGAGGCGCTTGCGACCCAGACCGGACAGTGGCTCGCGGTGGCGGTGCTGGCGTTGATCCTCGTCATCGCGGCGCTGCGAGCGATGAGCGTCGCGCGGCCTCGTTGGTGACCCGACGAGTGCGATCGGCGTAGCCTCCCCGCTTCTTTCCGACGCCGTCCTCGCCAGCGGTAGCCACGGATCGGCGGGAGCGAACGGCCGATCAGAACAGATGGTCGTCGACGAGCCGTGCCGGACCGCCGACCTCCCAGACCATCGTCTCGACGCCGCAGTCGCTTACAGCCGCTTCGACCCGGTCGACGTGCTCTTCGGTGGTGTTGACGTAGACGCTGGCGCCGGTGTCCGTCGAGAAGTAGACCGGAATCTCCTCCTCCTCGCGCAGCTCGCGGACCGTGTTGAAGATCTCGAGTGTCGCCGGCTGCCAGTAGACCCACGCCGACGGCCCGGTCATGGTCGTCGCAGCCAGCGAGAGCGAGTCGTGCTCGGCGAGTTCGAACGTCCGCTCGAAGTCGTTACTGCGGAGCGCGTCGCGCATCTCGGCGATCTGGCCGTGGATGTGGGCGTTTCGCGCCTGGAACATGTGACTGTCCGCGGCCTCGTCGTGGGCGTCCTCGGTCTCCTTGTGGTAGGGCACGAGTCCGACGACGATCCGCAGGTCCTCGTCGAGGTCGCTGGGGATCTCCCTGGAGCGACAGTCCTCGTCGTTGAGTCCGGTGTGAAGCTGGGAGAACGATCCGGTCACCGCACGGGCGGCCGAGGCCGAGCCCACGCGGGCGATCGTCGACACCGTCTCCAGATCGGCCTCGAGACCCGCAGCCTCGGAGAGTGCCATCGCCGCGGCCGCAAAGCCCGAGGACGAAGAGCCCAGCCCGACGTTCGTCGGGAAGCTGTTCTCGCTCTCGAGGCGCACCGGCTCGTCGGCGCGGTCGGCGTTGGCCCGCTCGCGGACCTTCGCGAGGACGCTGTCGACCCGCTCTGCGGCCCGACCCTCGAGGGTCTCGCCGTCGACGACGAAGGTGTCGGCGTCGTACTCGCTGGAGAACTCGGCGGTCGTTTTCGTGTGGCTCGGCGCCGTACAGAGGCTGATACTGTCGTGGTACGGCAGGCGCTTTTCGTCGTCGCGCATCCCGTGGTACTTGACGAGTCCCTGGATGGGGTGGGCGATCGCGGTCGCTTTCATACCGGATAGCCGGCTGAAGCGAGCTTAAAACCCACGACATCCGGGTGTGTGCCGTCTGCGCCCCGAACCGAACCCCTGAAATGGACTCCGTCGAAAGCCCAGCGTAATGGGAACCCCTCTCGAGACCCCCGACCGCCAGGCCACCGAGGTCGTCGACCGACTCGAGGACGAGTACCCCGACTCGACGATCTCGCTGCGGTACTCCGATCGGCTCGAGCTGTTGATCGCGGTGATCCTCTCGGCGCAGTGTACCGACGAGCGGGTCAACGCCGAGACCGAACATCTCTTCGAGAAGTACGACGGGCCCGAGGAGTACGCCGCCGTCGACGAGGAGGAGCTCGCCGAGGATCTGAACTCGATCACCTACTACAACAGCAAGGCCGGCTACATCAAGAGCTCCTGTGAGACGATCCTCGAGGAACACGACGGCGAGGTGCCGGACACGATGGACGAGCTGACTGAACTCTCGGGCGTCGGGCGGAAAACCGCCAACGTCGTGCTCCAGCACGGTCACGACGTCGTCGAGGGGATCGTCGTCGACACGCACGTCCAGCGGCTCTCCCGGCGACTCGGGCTCACGGAAGAGGAACGCCCGGAGGCGATCGAGCAGGAGCTAATGGAGATCGTCCCCGAGGGGTACTGGCAACAGTTCACCCACCTCTGTATCGACCACGGCCGGGCGGTCTGTACGGCCCGCAACCCCGACTGTAGCGACTGCGTGCTGGCGGATATCTGTCCCTCGGAGAAAGGAGACAGCGATATCGACCTCGCGTCCGGCGAGCCCTGGTAGCCGCATCGCCGGAGCCGACCGATCGTCGCCGTCCGTTGCAAGCCCAACGTCTTTTCTCGATCCGTGTCAAGCCGGAGATGAGATCACTATGTCCGACAACAACGAGAGCGGCAAGGACGAGCACGGGCGGGACGTCGAGCTGACCCACGAGGACACCGACGCCGAAGACGAGGACGAGGAGGGGCTGACCGAGGAAGAGCAGGAAGCCCGCGAGCGACAGGACGAGGAACAGCGGCGCCAGGATATCGAACACAAATCGGACGACCGCGAGGACGACGCCCGCGAACACGTCAACCCGGACAACCACCGCGACGAAGAGCCCTTCGAGAGCTAACCGTTCCCGCAGTCCTCACGTTGCCGCCCGTCGTTTTCGACGCTCGACGCTCGTCGATCGGATAGTGACGACTGCGTCGCCCGAGACGGAACGCCACGAACACCATCGCTCGAGGTGAATCAGACTCGTTATCGGCACCCGGAGGGAACGACCAGCATCCGCAGTCGCCCGTCGACGCCGATCCCGACGGACGAACCGATTGGAACGGAACCGACAGCTCGGTCGTCGACGACGAGCGTGATCGAGCACTCGTCGCGTTCGACCCGGAGTTCGATCCCCTCGTTCGGAACCACCCACTGCCGGGCGCGCGTCGCGAACGGGGCGATCGGCGCGACGGCGACCGCCTCGAGCGCGGGCGAGAGCGCGGGCGCGTCGACGGCTCCCGCGTAGCCGTGGGTGCCCGCCGGCGTCGCCACGACGACGCCGTCCGCGCGGACCGAGTCGACGAGCTCGCCGTCGGTCCGAACGCTGTACTCCGAGATCCTGGCCGGCTCCGCGGTCACCATGGAGACGTCGAACAGTCCGCGGTAGCGCTGGCCGTTCAGCCGAGCCTCAAGGATTGGCTGCGGGCACAGCCGCGCGTCACCCGAAAGCGCCGCCTCGAGAGCCACCCCGACATCGTCGAGTGCGACCGTCTCGAGGCCGGGGACCTCGCCGACCGGAAGGACGGGCGCGTCGACGCCCCCGCGAACGGCCGTCGAGACCGCGGCCTCGCCGACGGCGACCACCAGCGAGCGGTCGCCGTCGGAACGCGTCGCAGCCGAGCCCTCGCGGAGCCGCCCCTCCGTTCCGAGGACGTCTGCGAGCGTCTCGGCGACGGACGGCCCGCGGTCGGCGTCCTCGTGCCCGACGACGCCGACGACGGGCTTCTCGTCCGGCGGTTCCCACGCGTCGTCCATACCTCGACGTTGACGCGGCCCGATCAAAAGGGTACGGTTGCGAGCGCTCGCTACCCGTCGTAGGGCCAGTCGCCGGTGACTTTCATCCCCTCGGCGAGATCCTGGGCCTCGAGGTCGGCGACGATCTCGTCGGGCGAGCGGTGTTCGACGGTGCAGTCCTCGCTCGCCATCTCCACGACGAGGTCGGTCAGGAGGATCGCCTGCTCGCGCAGGTCGCGTTGCTCGAGTTTGTCGAGGGTGTCCGCGAAGGTGTGGCCCCAGCCGCGACCCACGTCGCCGGACGTGGACATGACGTGGTAGCCCGGAACGCCCCACTGGACGAACGGCCAGTGGTCACTGTGTGGCCCGAGTCGGGGAACGATGTCGACCGGGTGCTCGTACCGATCGGCGACCGCCTCGACGGCGTCTGCGAGTTCGTCGAAGCCGTGGGTCGTGAACTCGAGGGTGCGATCCCGGACGACGCCGTCGTTGTTGACGATCGCCGCGATCGCGTCGTGGTCGACCTCGTCGGCGTGGTAGCTCGAGCCGACCAGCCCGACCTCCTCGGCGCCGTAGGCGACGAACTCGACGCGGGTCTCGAGCTCGTCCTCGCGCTCGGCCAGCGCGTTCGCCAGTTCGACGACCATCGCGGTCCCAGCGCCGTTGTCCAGGGCTCCCTCGGCGATATCGTGGGCGTCGAGGTGGCTCGTCACAAGGACGCGCTCGTCGGTGTCGGGCCCGAGCTCGGCGTGGACGTTCTGGCTCTCGGCGTCGTGGACGTCGGCGTCGACCGTGACCTCGATCGGCTCGTCCTCGAACCGACGAGCCAGCCGTGCTCCGACCTCGCTCGAGACCCCGACGGCCGGAATCTCGCCGATCGGGTCCGCCTTCGTCCCGACACTGCCCGTCGGCGGCAGACAGCCCTCGACATGGTTACGGTAGACGAAGCCGACGGCGCCGTTCTCGACGGCGTGGTAGTACTTCTCTCGGCGGTGGACGTACCGATCCGCGTAGCTGGGAATGTCGCTGCGGACCATGACGATCGTCCCCTCGAGGTCGGCGTCCTCGAAGTCCTCGGGGAGGCCGTAGCCGAGATCGACCAGCGGTGCCTCGACGGCGTCGGCGGGGCTGCGCGGCAACGCGATGCAGTCCTGGCTCGTCTCGCCTGCGGCGATCGAGCTCTCGCCGCGAGTCCATCCCTGGATCTCGAACGTCTCGAGGCGGGCGTTCCGGGCGCCGATGTCCGCGAGGACGTCGCGGGTCAGCTCGGCGGCCTCGCGCTCGCCCGGGCTGCCGGCCATCCGGTTCCCGATGTCGACCAGGTCCTCGAGGTGGGTCCATCCGACGTCACTGGTAAACAGGTCGCCGATCCACGTACTCATGCCCACATCGTCTCCCCGCCGCCGTGTAACGGTATCGGCTTCGGCGGCGACGGGTGTACTGGCTGACAGTTCGTCACGGTGCGGTAGTCCGTCGAGCGCGACCCTCCACGAACGGTGGCAGACACGAAGAACTGAATCTTTTTCACTCCGCTCCCTCTCGGAGGTGGTATGCGGGAGACGCTTGGCGAGTGGCGGCCGGCCATCGACGAGGCGATCGCCGATCTCGTACCGCGCGAGGTCGAGGGGGAGTACCTCGAGGACTTCTTCGGTGAGCCAACCTACGAGTACGATCCCGAGGGGATCCAGCGGGCGCTGTCGGACCCGCTCTGGGAGCTGCTCGATCGGGGCGGAAAACGGTGGCGAGCCGTGCTGTTTCTGGTCTTTATTGACGCGTTCGGAGAGGATCCCGAGGAGTACCTGCACTACGCCTGCATTCCGGAGATCCTGCACAACGGGACGATCATCGTCGACGACGTCGAGGACGAGGCCGCGATGCGTCGGGGGGAGCCCGCCTTACACCACGTTTTCGACGAGGACGTCGCGCTCAACGCGGGCAACGCGATGTACTTCCTGCCCCTGAAGATCCTGACCCGAGAACAGACCGACCTGCCGGCCGATCGGCGGCTGGCCGCGTACGATATGTTGATGGACGAGCTCAATCGGACCCACCTCGGCCAGGGGATGGACATCTGCTGGCACAACGAGAGCGAGGTGCGGGTCACGCCGGAGCAGTACCTCGAGATGTGTGCCTGCAAGACGGGCTGTCTGGGGCGGATCGTCGCCCGGCTGGCGGCGATTCTCACCGATCAGCCCGCCGACGTCGAGGAGGCAGTCGCCAGCTACGCCGAGCTGACCGCCGTCGCCTTCCAGATCGGCGACGACATCCTGGACGTCGAGAACTCGCTTGGCCGGGCCGGCGAGTTCGGCAAGGAGTTCGGTAACGACGTCCGCGAGGGAAAGAAGACCCTGCTCGTGATCCACGCCATCGAAGAGAGCGACCCCGAGACGGCTCGTCGGCTCGAGGCCATTCTGGAGGCCGACGAGAACACCGACGAGGAGATCGGCGAGGCGCTGTCGATCTTAGAGGAGGCCGGTAGCATCGAGTACGCCCGCGACCACGCCCTCGAGCTGGCCGCCCAGGCCCGCGGAGAGATCGACGGCCTCGGGTTCGATCCCGAGATCGAACGCCAGCTCCGCGAGTTCACGGAGTTCGTCATCGATCGCGACGTTTGAGCGGGCGACGCCGCCGTTTCGCCGACGCCGATCGGAACCAGTATTCCTGTATACCGCCCCGTCCAACCCTCGAGCGTGACTACCGAATCGGATCGCCGAACTCGCCGTTCTCGGTGGATCCCGACCTCGCTGCTCGGGCTCCTCGCTGCCACCGTCGCCGCGTCGGCCGCCGTCGGCGCGGCGCTCGGATACGCGCTGTCGGTGGGGACCGCCCTCGAGGACGTCACCGTCCTCGGGATCACGTTCGTCGTCTCGCCGACGACGGGGGCGCTGTACGCCGGCGTGGCCGTCGGCGTCTTTCTGGTGACGCTGGCGTTCGTGTTCGCGTCGATCTCGCGCCTCGAGGACAGCTGATCAGACCGACTCGGCCTCGACGTAGATCCGGTCGGCCTCGGGGACCTGCTCCCGGATCGCGTCCTCGACGGCGTCGACCGTTCGCTCGAGCTCAGTCGTCTCGAGATCCGGCCGGAACCGGACGTCACACGCCACGAGTACCGACTCCGGACCCAGATGCATCGTCCGCAGATCGAGCAGCTCCTCGACGTCCTCGACCGCGCGGATCGCGTCGACGATGGCGATCCGCTCGCGACGGGTCACGCCCTCGCCGACGATGAGACTGCGACTCTCCCAGGCCAGCGCCAGCGCCAGCCCCATCAACAGGAGTCCGATGACGATACTCGCCGCCGCGTCGTAGACGACCGCGCCGGTGCGGTCGGTGAGGTAGATCCCGAGGATCGCGACACCTACGCCGACGACCGCGACGAAGTTCTCCGTGGCCGCGGTCAGCAACGAGGGGTCCTTGGAACGACGGAACGTCTCGAACATGGAGCCGAACCCCTTCGCCTCGCGCTCGGTTTGCATCCCGCCGTAGGAGGTGTACAGCGCGTAGGACTCGAAGAGCAGCGCCACGCCGAGGACGACGTAGTTGATCGTCACGTTGACGTCGGCGGCTCCGCCGCCGGCTTCGAGCGCGGCGTACCCCTCCCGGACCGAGGCGAAGCCGGCGATCCCGAACAGGAGCACGGTGACGACGAACGCGAAGAAGTACTGCTCTTTCCCGCGGCCGAACGGGTGTTTGCGGCTCGCGCCTTCCTCGCTGAGCCGGAAGCCAAGCAACAACAGCCCCTGGTTGGCGACATCGGCGAGCGAGTAGTAGGTCTGGCTCAGCATGCTCACGTTGCCCGTCAGCAGATAGGCGACGAACTTCGCGATCGCGATCGCAGTACTCGCGACCAGCGAGACGAGGACGACGACACGCGTCGAGACCATTCGGTAGCCATCTCTTGGCGCACCACTAAGAACGCGGGGAATCGTCGGGCGGCCGGACGGCGCTCAGGCCAGCCCGATCTGCTCGCTGTAGGCGCCGTGCTCGGCCTCGAAGACGTCCATGATCTCGCCCATCGTCGCGTAGGCCTTCACGGCGTCGACGATGTACGGCATCGTGTTCTCGCCGCGATCGATCGCCCCCTGGAGCTCGTCGAGGGCGTCCTCGACGGCGTCGTCGTCGCGGTCCGCCTTGACGTCCGCGAGCCGGCTCAGCTGGCGGTCGGCGGTGTCCTCGTCGACCTGGAGGATATCGGGGCTGGTGTCTTCCTCGATGGTGTACTCGTTGACCCCGACGACGACCTCCTCACCGCGTTCGACCCGCTCCTGGTACTCGTAGGAGGCCTCCTGGATCTCCCGGAGGAAGTAGCCCTCGTTGATTCCGGTGAGGATGCCGTCACGGACCGAGCCGTCGCCCATCTCGCGGATCTCCTCGATGTACTCCATCGCGCGCCGTTCGGTCTCGTCGGTCAGCGCCTCGACGGCGAAGCTCCCGCCCAGCGGGTCGACGATGTCGGCGGCGCCGGACTCCTCGGCGATGATCTGCTGGGTGCGAAGCGCCACCCGTACCGCCTTCTCGCCGGGCAGAGCGAGCGCCTCGTCGAAGCTGTTGGTGTGCAGCGACTGGGTCCCCCCGAGGACGCCCGCTAGTGCCTGGATCGTCACGCGGGCGACGTTGTTCAGCGGCTGCTGGGCGGTCAGGGACTGGCCCGCGGTCTGGGTGTGGAACTTCAGTCGCTTCGACTCCGCACGCTCGGCGTCGTACCAGTCGTCCATCACCCGGGCGTAGATCCGGCGAGCCGCCCGGTACTTCGCGATCTCCTCGAAGAAGGAGTTGTGGCAGTTGAAGAAAAAGGAGAGGCGAGGGGCAAAGTCGTCGACGTCGAGCCCGCGATCGATCGCGTCCTCGACGTAGCCGAAGCCGTCCGCCAGCGTGAAGGCAAGCTCCTGGACCGCGGTCGAGCCGGCCTCGCGGATGTGATAGCCCGAGATCGAGACGGGGTGGAACTTCGGGGTCTGCTCGGTTGAAAACTCGATCGTGTCCGTTACCAGCTCCAGCGAGGGTTCCGGCGGGATCACCCACTCCTTCTGGGCGATGAACTCCTTGAACATGTCGTTCTGGAGGGTGCCGCGGATCTCCTCGCGGGGGACGCCCTGCTGGTCGGCCAGTGCGACGTACATCGCGTAGATCACCGGCGCGGAGGGGTTGATCGTAAACGAGGTCGAGATCTCCTCTAAGTCGATCCCGTCGAACAGAATCTCCATGTCCCGCAGCGTGTCGACCGCGACGCCCTCCTTCCCGATCTCGCCCTCGCTCATCGGGTCGTCGGAGTCCAGCCCCATCAGCGTCGGCATGTCGAACGCGACCGACAGCCCGGTCTGACCCTCGTCGATCAGGTAGTGGAACCGTTCGTTGGTCTCCTCGGCGGTGCCGAAGCCGGCGAACTGGCGCATCGTCCACGTCCGTCCGCGGTACATCGTCGGATACGGGCCCCGAGTGTAGGGCTCCTCGCCGGGGAATCCGAGATCCTCGAGATAGTCGAGGTCGGCGACGTCCTCGGGCGTGTAGAGCCGATCGACCTCGAGGTTCGACACCGTCGCGAACCGATCCTGGCGCTCGCCGTGGGCCTCCAGCGTCGGCTCGAGCGTCTCTTCGGTCCACTCCTCGCTGGCCTCCTGGATCGACTCCAGATCCTCATCGTCGTACATGATCGTAATTTTTGCCGGACGATCCATTAAGGATTCCGGGTGTCCTCTACAGGCGCATCCGATCCCGGTCGGCCTTGACCCGGTCGAACGCCCAGTCGACGTCGACGACCCGTTTCGGCGAGCCGGAGAGCCCGTCACGGTTGACGACCTCGAGCGTCCGATTTCGTGCTGCCGGCGTGAACGGCGCTGCGGCCATAACGCGGGCAACGTCGGTCCGGCGGATCGAACCGGCGACCGAATCCCCACCCTCGCCGACGACGATATCGCCGTTCGGCGGCTCGTTCGTGAGCCGTCCCGGTCTGAGGATCGTGTAGTCGATCCCCGACCGACGGATCGCGGTCTCGGCGTCGGCCTTTGCCTTCAGCGAGCCCCGGAGGGCCAGCCTGGCCGGCACGGAGAGTCCCGCCTTCGAGCTCCCGACGCCGATCGCGCTCTGGTGGACGAAGTGGGAGACGTCCTCGCCCACGGCGGCCGTCAGGAGGTTGCTGACCCCGGTTCGATCGACCAGCTTGCCGCCGATGGTGTGACGGTAGCTGGGGGGCGTCCCGAGCGCACAGTAGACGAGATCACAGTCCTCGACCGCTGCGACCGCGTCGCCTGGTTCGAAGAAATCGGCGACGAGGACGTCGTCGGCGCCGAGCCGTTCGAGATAATCGACGCTGGCGTGCGAGCGAGTCGTTGCGCGGACGGTGAGATCCGTCGGACGGAGCACGGCGAGCAGTTCCGTCCCAGTGTCGCCGCTCGCGCCCGCGATGAGTACGCGCGTTGAACTGTCATCGGTCATCGGATCGCGTACTCGGCCGAGCGGGAAAACCCTGACCAGTGATCAACGGAGCGAACGGTTCGCCCTACTTCTCCGACTGGAGCCGTTCGGTCGTCTGAACCAGCGGGTGGCGCGCGTAGTCGACGACCTCGATGTCGTCGATCCGTTCGAGCCCCTCCTTTTTCGCCGTGCGGGCCATCCCGAGGTCGATCGGCTGATCGATGACGATGACGTAGGCGTCCATCTCGTCGATCTCGAGGCGGTCGGCCGCCAGCACGCGGTGGTGGCCGTCGGCAAGCAGCAAGGTCCCGGCGTTGTCGATGACGACGAGAGGTTCGGCCAGGCCGTGCTCGAGTTCGTACCGTCGCCCCTCGAGCTCGTCGGCGTAGACTCGTCCCTGGGTCGGCGTGAGGTCGGCGAGGGGGACCGTCCGTCGCTCCTGGCGCAGTTCGACGTCGTGGATCTGCTCCAGGGTGTTGACGAGCTTCCCGACCTTCTTGGGCGTCGCACGCTCGATCTGACTGCGGATCACGTCGGCGTTCGAGATAATCCCTACGAGGTTGCCCGCGTCGTCGACGACGGGCAGCTTCTGGATTCCCGAGCGAAGAATCACCCGCGCGGCGTCGGTCACTTTCATCTCGGGGTGGGCGACGAGCAGATCCGTCGTCATCACTTTGAAGATGGGGTCGCCGTCGTCGGCCAACAACAGATCACGCGCGCTGACGAACCCCTCCACGCGCCGGCGCTCGCAGACGGGGAACCCGCTGTGGTTGTCGGTCTCGGCGATCCGGTTGGCGACCTCGCCGACGGTCGTCTCCGGCGAGACCGTCGCCACGTCGCGGGTCATGTAGTCTTCGACCTGGGGCTTGGTCCGATCCGACGCAACGTCCATACTGGACCAACGCGACCCCGGTCCAAAAGCACTGCCGTCGCGGTCACTCCCCGTCCTCGAGTTCGAACAGCACCTCGCTGGTCTGGGTGTAGGAGCCGACGGGCGTCCCGGGCTGGGTCTCGATCGCCTCGAAGAACCGATCGGTGATGACTTCCTCGACGACGCTGACGATCGAGTCGACCTGGTCGTCGTCTGCGGCGCCGAGGATGCCGATCTCGAGCTGGGCCCCAGCCATGTCGGCGTGGCCGCCCGCGCTCCCGATCCGGTCGAAGGCGTCCCGGAGCGCTTCGCCGAGATCGACGTCGCTCGCTCGAGAACGTGCGGAGACGAACACCATCTCGTCGATGAACCCGAACACCAGCGACGTGTCGACACCCTCCATCGTGAGCAGCCGGTCTGCCGCCTGCGGGAGCGCGTCGCGGTCGCCGATCCGTCCGGCGCTGGCTGCCGCGACCGAGCCGCGCTGTTCCCGGCTCTTGATCGCGCGAGCGATCGTATCCAGCGTTTCGCCCTCGAGGGAGGGCTGTTCGATCCGACGAAGGACGTCGGTATCGACGTGGGGCCACAGCGTCGCCGCGGCCTCGAAGTCCGCCGAGGACACTTCCCGGGTGAACTCGTCGGTGTCGACTCGAATACCGTACAGCAGTGCCGTCGCAGTCGCCCGATCGAACGCCGAGCCGAACTGGTCGAGATACTCGGTCAACACCGTGCTCGTTGCACCGGCGTGTTCCCGCAGATCGACGTAGTCGCTTGGTACCGGACCGCGGGGCGGGTGATGGTCGATGACGACGTCGATGTGGAGGTCCTCGGGAAGCTGATCGTTGACGCCCGGTCTGGAGTGATCGACCAGCGCGAAGGCGTCGTACTCCTCGAGGGATTCCCCGGGCTCGAGATTGCGCAGGTCCAACCCGAGGACGTTGACCATCGCTCTGTTTTCCTGGTGGGAGATCTGGCCGAAGTAACAGGGGTCGGCCCGGACGCCGACCGACTCGGCGATTCCGGCCAGCGCGACCGCGCTCGCGATCGCGTCGGGGTCGGGATTGTCGTGCATCACGACCGCAAGGCGGCCGTCGATCCCCTGGAGGTGTTGCCGCAGCCGGATCGCGGCGTCGGCGGGTGCACTCGTCGTCGCCTCGAGGACGGCGTCGCCAAGCGCCCGCTCGGGGTCGATCACACGGTCGGCGAGCTCGTCGAACGCCGCGCGGTCCTCGGGCGTCGGCTTCCCCCCGAGGTAGGCGACGATCGTCGCGGACGGAAACCGCTCCCGGGCCCGCTCGAGGGCGAGTCGGTTGCGGTCGGTGCGGTCGCCAGCGACGAAAACGAGCTCCGGTCGGTCGACGCTTGCAAGTAGTTCGGGCGCCGTCGGATCCCCCTCACGGGCGGGAACGCTCTCGTCGCGGAGCGTCTCGACGGTCTGGTCGTCCTCGGTAACGACCAGCAGCCGGCCGTCGCACTCGGGGAGCTGTGTGATCGTCTGGCGACCGACGGTTCCGCACCCGAGTACGAGCCGGAAAACCATACGGTGCGGCTTGCAACCCCGTCGGGTAAAAGCTACCGGCTTGGAGAGGACGAACCGGACCCGGCGGTTAGCTGATCGCGACGGTCGCGGCCTGCTGTGCCGCGTCGGCGATCGGGCCAAACACCGGCAGCGCAACGACGGTCAGCACGGCAGCGACGACGATCGCGGCGTACAGCCCCGTCGGCTGTGTGAGGGTGTCCCGGTCGACGACCGGGTCCTCGATCCAGACGGCCTTCACAAGTCGCGCGTAGTAGTACAGCGAGAGTGCACTGTTTACCACGAGCGCAGCCGCGACGACCAACATGGCGCTGTTTGCCGCCGCGGCCTCGATCGCGCCGGTAAAGAGGAAGTACTTGCTCCAGAACCCGCCCAGCGGCGGGATGCCGGCGAGGCTGAACATGAAGATACCGAGCGCGAAGCAGGCGACCGGCGCCTGGTTCGAGAGTCCGTTGTAGTCCTCGAACGTGCGGCCGACGCCCCAGTACTCCGCGAGCGCGACGAACAGGAAGGCACCGGTGTTCATGAAGCCGTAGACCAGCAGGTGCATCATCGCCGCGCCCATCACGATCTCGCCCCCGTCGGCCGAGAGACCGGCGAGCCCGATCAGGGCGTAGCCGGCGTGGCCGACCGAAGAGTACGCGAGCATCCGCTTGACGTTGTCCTGGGTCGCTGCGGCGAAGTTCCCGAGTGTCATCGTGACGATCGCGAGGATGATGAAGGCGACCGTCCAGTCGACGCCGATGACGGCAGTCGTCGGCTCGATCGGGAACGCGGTCGTGAACACGCGGAACGCGATCACGAAGCCTGCCGCCTTGGAGGCCGAGGAGAGGAACGCGGCCACCGGTGCGGGCCCACCCTCGTAGGCTTCAGGCGCCCAGAAGTGGAAGGGGACGCTGGCGGTCTTGAACGCGAAACCGCCGATCAGCATCAAGATCCCCAGTCCAAGCAGGCCGCCGTACTCGCCGGCACCCTCGAGGTTGGCAGCGATCGCCTCGAGCTGGAGGTGCCCGGTCGCACCGTAGACAAGCGAGATCCCGTAAACCATAATCGCCGACGAGAGCGCGCCGATCAGGAAGTACTTCAGGCCGGCCTCGACGCTCCCGCGGTTGTTCTTGAGGATCGCCACGAGGGCGTAGGAAGGGAGACTCGCCAGCTCGAGAGCGATGAAGATGGTCACGAGGCTGTTCGCGGCGGCCATCGTGGCCATCCCGGTCGCCGCGAGCATCATCAGCGAGTAGTACTCGGCCTGGTAGGCGTGGTCGGCCATGTAGTCGTAGCTCGCCACGGCGACGAGTGCGGTGACGACCGAGACGACGGTCATGAAGAACAGCGCCATCTGGTCGACGACGAACTGGCCGCCGAACAGCTCGACGACGCCGCGGCCACCCTCGGCTGTCGGAGTGCCGACGCCGGCGAGCATAAACCAGACCGCGACGGCGAGTGCCGCGAGCGAGCCGACGGCGGTCGTCCCTGCCAGCAGCGAGCGGTTTCTCGTGTGCGGGTTGATGCTGTCGATGACGAACAGCGCGAGCGCCGTCGCCACGAGGATCAACGCCGGAGCGAGGGCGGCCCAGTCGGGAAGTTCGAACACCGCCATCACAGCTCACCTCCGTTCTCCAGGATCGGATCGACTGCGTCGGTAATCATCTCGAAGATCAGTTCGGGCGCGACGCCGAGGGCGATGATGATGCCAAGCAGCACGAACATCGGTGCGACGTCGTGCAGCGGCGCGCGGCCCACATCGTAGTCGGTTTCCAGGTGGTACGGTCCGAAGACGGTCCGCTGGAGGGCAAACAGCAGGTAGCCGGCGACGATGACGATACCGAACATCGCCAGCGGGGTAAACACCTGCGAGTACGGGAGCAGCCCGGAGCCGAAGGCGCCGAAGAAGATCGCGTACTCGCCGAAGAAGCCACTCATCAGCGGCAGCCCCATGTAGCCGAAGGCACCGGCGACGAGGATGCCGACGGCGACGGGCATCCGGTCTGCCATCCCGGACATGTCGGTGACCATCCGGGTGTGAGTCGCGTTGTAGATGACGCCGACGGCCATGAACATCAGGCCGGAGATCAGCCCGTGGCTGACCATCTGGAAGGTGGCGCCACCGACCCCGAACTGGGTGTAGGCGATCAGCCCGAGGATGACGTAGCCCATCGACGACACCGAGGAGTAGGCGACGATTCGCTTGAGGTCGGTCTGGGCCAGCGCCAGCATCGCACCGTAGATGACGCTGATAACCGCGATCGCCGCGATCGGCACCGCGTAGGCTTCGACCTGATCGGGGAACATCGTGAAGTTGAACCGCAGCAAAGCGTAGGTCCCCATCTTCAGCAACACACCCGCCAGCAGCACGGAGGCGGGCGTGGGTGCCTCGACGTGGGCGTCGGGCAGCCAGGTGTGGAAGGGGACGATAGGGACCTTCACGGCGAACCCGAGGAACATCGCCACGAACACCGCCGCGGCGATCGTCGAGCCTGCAACGCCCATGAACGCCTCGGGCCCGCCATTTAGCATCGCCGTCGCGACCTCCGGCAGCGCGAAGCTCGTGACGGCGTCGCCGAGACTGAAGACCAGCACGATGAAGGCACCGAACATCAACAGCGAGGCGACGTTCGTGTAGACGAAGAACTTGATCGCCGCGTACTTCCGGCGTGGGCCGCCCCAGACACCGATAAGCAGGTACATCGGGATCAGCACGGCCTCCCAGAAGATGAACCAGACGAAGAAATCAAGCGCCGCGAAGACGCCGATCAGATTCGCCTCGATGAACAGCACAAGCCCGTAGAACTGGGACTCGCGGTCGTCGATCGGCGTCCAGGAGCTCATGATCGCGAGCGAGGTCAGTATCGTCGTCAACACGACAAGCGGTAGACTGATGCCGTCGAGGCCGACGAGCCACGAGATCGTGTACTCGCCCAGCTGGATCCACTCGTACTGGGACTCGAAGGCGAGTTCGCCGTCGAGCAAGGCGTTCCCGCTGCCGTCGAACGCCGAGAACATCCACAGGCTGAGCCCGGCGGGGATCAGACTGATCGCGAAGGCCAGTTTACCGGCGAGACGATTCGGCGCGACGAAGGTTACCAGTGCACCGATCAGTGTAACCGCGAGAAGTGCTTCGATCATCATAGGAACCACCCTCCGAGGACGCCGAGGACGACAAGCAAGGCGATGAACCCGGCGACGATCAACGCCGCGTAGTTGGTCACGATGCCTGTCTGGATCCGCTTGACGCGGTCGCTACCGAACAGACTCACCGACGAGACGCCATCGACGGTCCCGTCGATGACGGTCTGGTCGAATCGATCCGCGGCACGGGACAGCGGCAGGGTCAGCCCCTCGGCGAGCCAGACCTGGTACTCGTCCTGGTAGTAGTTGGACTCGATCGTCTCGCGGACGTTCCCGAGTCGCTCCTTGTGGGCGACCGGTTCGGGGACGTTGTACAGCTTCCAGGCTAGTCCGGCACCCGAGAAGGCAAGCAGCAGTGACAGTCCCGCCGCGACCAGCACCGTCGTCGACTCGGTGCCGATGTAGCCGGTGTCGTAGACCGCCGCGAGCGCGTCGGTGTAGGCAGCGTACGTCGTTCCCTCGACGCCGCCGCTGAGCCACTCGTTGAGGAACTCGATCTCCGCACCGGTGAGCTTCGCGACCGGCGCGAGATTGGCGACGCCGGCCACCAGCGCGAGGACACCAAGCGACGCGAGCGGGAACTTCACCGCCCAGCCGACGGAGTGTGGGTCCTCGGCGACGTCCGAGCGGGGTTCGCCGTGGAACGTCAGGAACACCATCCGGAAGGTGTAGAAGCCGGTGAAGAAGACGGCGAGCAGTCCCATCGCGTAGGCTGCCATGATCAGGGGCTGTTCGACGCCGACGATCAGGGCGTCGTAGAGGATCTCGTCTTTCGACCAGAAGCCCGAGAACGGAATGATCCCGGCGAGCGCGAGCGCGCCCGCGAGGAACGTGTAGTAGGTGACGGGCGCCTTGTTCTTCAGGCCGCCCATCTTCCACATGTCCTGTTCGTGGTGCATGAGGATGATGACGGCGCCGGCCCCCAGGAACAGCAGGGCCTTGAAGAAGGCGTGGTTCATCAGGTGGAAGACCCCGGCGACGTAGCCGCCGACGCCGAGCCCGAGCATCATGTAGCCGTACTGGCTGATCGTCGAGTACGCCAGCACCTGCTTGATGTCGTCTTTGACGACGCCCATCGTCGCCGCAAACAGCGCGGTGAAACCGCCGACGAAGGCGATGATCGCAAGCGCCGTCGGCGAGAGGGCGTAGTAGCCGAACATCCGGGCGACCAGGTAGACCCCGGCCGCGACCATCGTCGCCGCGTGAATCAGCGCGGAGACGGTGGTGGGACCCTCCATCGCGTCGGGCAGCCAGGTGTGAAGCGGGAACTGGGCGGATTTCCCGATGACCCCGCCGAGGACGAGCAGTCCGGTGATCGTCACCCAAGTCTCGGCGTCGAAACCGAACAGTTGGCCGCCGTCGTCGATTGCCGTCTCGGCCGCGGCGACGAACGAATCGTCACCGGCGAACTGGAGCGTGCCGAAGGTTGCGGCGATGGCGACGACCCCGATCAGGAAGAAGTAGTCACCGAAGCGGGTGACCAGGAACGCCTTCTTCGCGGCCGAGGGCGCCGAGCGGGTGCGGAACCAGAACCCGATCAGCAGGAACGAGCACAGCCCCACCAGCTCGAAGAACATAAACGCCATCAGCAGGTTGTCCGCGTAGACGAACGCGAGCATGCTGAACGTAAAGAGGCCGAGCCCGGCGTAGTACCGCGGGAGTCCGGTCTCGCCCTCGGCGTTCATGTACTCAAGGCTGAAGACGTGAACGAGAAACGCGATCAGCGAGACGATCACGAGCATCAGCGCGGCCAGCGGATCGATCAGGATGCCGAACGTGAACTCGATGGCGTCGGTGCCGATCTCGCCGGCGGCGTCGCCGGCCGCCCAGGTGAACAGCGTCTCGTGGTAGTATCCTTCTTCGCCGCCCGCGACGGCCGCGAGCATCGCAAGCGAGAGGGCCAGTGAGCCACCCGTCGCGACGATGCCCGGGATCGCCCCCTTCTTGGGCAGCTTCGGCCCGAAGGCGAGAGCGATAACGAACGCCGCAAGCGGGAACAGCGCGATCGCCGGTGCGTAGTCGAATAACCCTTCCATCTTACCACCTCATCGTCGTCGGAACCGTGACGTCGACGTCACGGAAGTTACGGTACAACACCAGGATGATCCCGAGCCCGATCGCGACCTCCGCGGCGGCAAGCGCCATCGCAAACAGCGCGAACACCTGTCCCGTGAGGTTACCGTGATACAGTGCGAACGCGATCAGATTGATGTTCGCCGCGTTGACCATAATCTCGACGGACATCAGGAACATCAGTGCGTTGCGACGCGTCAGAATGCCAAAGAGGCCGATGGAAAACAGCGCCATCGACAGCAGGACGAAGTACTCGATAGGGACGTCCATCAGGCGTCACCTCCGTCCTCGGCGTCGGTCGACTCCGTCGACTCCGAGCGCGACCCGCGCTCGAGGTCGCCGCCGTCCGCCGCGGCGATCTGGTCGCTGCCCGTCGTTCCCGGACCGGACCCGGTAACGCTCGCGAGGGGAGCGACGGGCTGGCCCTCCGTCTCGCGTTTCGCGAGGACGAGCGCGGCGTCGAGCGCGGCGTCCAGAACGACTGCGATGAGCAGGAACGAAGCGAGGAACGGCTCGGTGTTGCCGATCGATCCCTCGGTCGACTGCAGGGCCGTAAAGTCAAACAGCGCGTAGCCGATCTCGGAGGTTACCGAGATGCCGTCCGGAAAGCCGACCATTTCGTCGGCAAAGCCCGTATTCAGCGCGATCATCGCCATCGCGCCGAACAGCGCGACGGCCAGAACGCCCGGGACCAGCGACTCGCCCAGCCGGAGCTGGGGTCTGTTACTCATGTCTGTACCACCTCGTCGGACTCGGTTTCCGCGTCCGGCTCCTCGCGCTGGGTGAGCATCACGGCGAACGTGATGAGGATGAGGACTCCGCCGACGTAGACGAGGACCTGCATCATGGCGACGAACTCCGCCGCCAGCATCACGTAGTACACCGCGACGCTGACCAGCGTCACGCCGAGCATCAGTGCCGAGTGCCACGGATCGGCAAGCAACACGACGCCGAGCGCGCTGGTGAGCGTGACGAACGCGAACAGCGCGAACGCGATCAGCTCGTATGTCATTGTTGGATGTGTCTGCCCGTTCTCGGGACGGGCGGCCCGATTACTGGTAATCGACCTCTCCGTCACCCTCGCCGATCCACGCACCCCGGTCGGGTTCGCGTGACTCGAGCGGATCGATATCCTTGTACCACGGTACCGCTTTCAGCTGCTCTTTGTTGTACACCAGATCGTGTTTGGTATCGCCCGTGAACTCGAAGTTCTGGGTGAGCAGGATGGCGTCGACTGGACAGACCTCCTCGCAGAGTCGACAGTAGATACACTGTCCGATGTGGAGGTTGTACTGTTCGCCGTTGCGCTGGTCGTCCATCACGATCTGGATCGTATCGTTCGGACAGACGTTCTCGCACTGGCGACACCAGATACACCGCTCCTGGCTGAACTTGTGGACTCCCCGAAAGCGCGGCGAGACGTCCGGCGCGGTTTCGGGGTACTCGACGGTGAACGTCGAGCCGTCTAACGCGTGTTTCATCGTCGTTGCCATCGATTTGAGTAGTCCGATCATTGGATGATCCCCACGATTACCGCGGTCAGTATGAGATTGGCAAACGAAAGGACGAGCAGTCCCTTCCAGCCGATTTCGATCAGCTGATCGATCCGAACCCGGGGCACCGCCGACCGCATCCACTGGGTCAGCAGGAAGACGCCCCAGATCTTGATGATGAACCAGACGATCCCGATCGCCTCGGGGCCGGGTCCGGCGGGGCCGCCGAGGAAGATCGTCGCGATGATCGCCCCGCCCAGGAAGATATGCAGGAACTCGCCGAGATACATCAACACGAAGTAGACCGAGGAGTACTCGGTCTGATATCCCGCGACGATCTCGGTCGGGGCCTCCGGCGTGTCGAAGGGGTTGCGACCGACTTCCGCGAAGTTCGCCGCCAGGAACAACACGAACGCGAACGGGTTGACGATCGCGAACCACTGCGGGATCGCGACCACACCGAGATCGACCAGCGGCTGGTTCTGGACGGCGACGATCTCGCTCATCTGCAGGGAGCCGGTGAAGATCACGACCGACATCCCGGTGACGACGAGCGGGATCTCGTAGGCGACGTTCTGTGCGACCGCACGCAATCCGCCGAGCATCGAGTACTTGTTCGCCGACGAGTAGCCGGCCATCACCAGACCGAGACTCGCGATGCCGGCGACCGCAAAGACGAACACCAGACCGACCTCGGGGTCGGCGAGGTGGATCCCGCTTCCCATCGGGATCACCGCGAAGCCCAAAAGCGCCGAGGACGCGACCACGATCGGCGCGAGGTCGTAGGCCGGGCGGTCGGCGTTCTCGGGAATGATGTTTTCCTTCGAGAGCAGTCGCACCGCGTCGGCAACGATGATAAACAGGCCGGCGGGCCCGAGCCGGTTGACGGCGATCCGGTCCGTGAACGCGGCGGTGATCTTCCGTTTCGCCCACGGGCCGGCGACGCCGGTCATCGCCAGCATCAGATTGCCGATAATGAAGGCGGCGAGAAACGCCGCGAGTAGCTCACCGGCGAGCCCGAACTGATCCAGGCCGAGCAGGTCGCCGAGCCGCTCGGGGAGCAACACGGTATCACCGGTCTGGAGGAACGGCCCCTCGATCATCGATCCACCTCACCGAGCACGATATCGAGGCTTCCGAGCGAGGCGATCAGGTCGGGGATGTACTCCCCTTCGCTGATCTCCTCAAGTGCCGAGAGGTTGTGGAAACACGGGCTGCGGATCTTGAACCGGCCCGGCTTGTCGGTACCGTCCGACCGGATGTAGATGCCCAGCTCGCCCTTCGCGGCCTCGACGGCCCGGTAAATCTCCGTGTCGGGATCGGGTTTGAGCGTCCGGGGAACGTTGGCCTGAATCTCACGGTCGTCCTCGGGCCAGTCCTCGAGTAAGTCGAGACACTGCTCGATGATCTTTGCCGACTCCTCGACCTCCTCCATCCGGCAGAGAACGCGGGCGTAGTTGTCACAGCCCTGGCGGGTGATGACGTCCCACTCGAGGTTCTCGTAGTAGCCGTAGGGGTCGTCACGCCGGAGGTCGTAGTCGACTCCCGAGGCGCGAGCGACGGGGCCCGTACAGCCGTAGGACTTGGCGACTTCGGGTTCGAGGACGCCCGTGTCGTTACACCGGATCTGGAAGATCTCGTTGCCGGTGAGGAGATTGTGGTACTCGTTTGTCTTCGCGGGGAGGCCGTCGAGGAAGTCCCGCGTCTTCTCGAAGAACTCCTCGCGGGGCTCGGGCAGGTCCCAGGCGACCCCCCCGAGCCGGAAGTAGTTGAACATCAGCCGCTGGCCGGTGAGGTCCTCGAGGATGTCCTGGACGACTTCCCGGTCGCGGAACGCGTACTGGAAGACGGCGGTAAAGTCGCCGTAGACGTCCAGCGCGAAGGTCCCGAGCGCCAGGAAATGCGAGGCGATCCGGCAGAGTTCGGCGCCCATCGTTCGGATGATCTGGGCGTACTCGGGGACCTCGATGTCGGCCAGATCCTCCGCCGTGCGGGCGTAGGCCCACTCGTTCAACAGGCCGGCCGAGACGTAGTCCCACCGGTCGGGGTAGGGCATGATCTGGTGGCGGTAGGTCCCCTGCTGGCACATCTGCTCCTCGCAGCGGTGGAGGTAGCCGATGTCGGGATCGATGTCGACGACGGTCTCGCCGTCGAGCACCGTCTTGACGTGGAGCACGCCGTGGGTCGCCGGATGGTGGGGACCGATGTTGAGAAACATCGTGTCCGACTCCTCGTCGTGGTGGTCGGGCTGGATCGGGTTGGCGTGCTCGGTGAGGGTGACGACCTGGGGCTGTTCCTGATCGTAGTCCTTCGAGAGGGGGTGGCCCTGCCAGGTTTCGGGCAGGAGGATCCGGCGCGGGTCCGGATGTCCCTCGTAGTCGATCCCCACGAGGTCGAACGCCTCCCGCTCGTGCCAGTCGGCGGTCCGGTAGACCGGCTCGGCGCTCTGGCTGACCGGGTCGTCGACGCTCGTCGGAACGATGACCGACACCTCCTGGGTCGGGTCGGCGTACTTCCGGAGGTGGTAGATCGACTCGTATCGGTCCTCGTACTGCTGTGCGGTCAGACAGGAGAGGTGATCGAACCCTGCCTGGTCCCGGAGATCGAACAGGACGTCCTGCACATCGTCCGGGCGGATGACGAAGCCGGGCGCGTTGAGGTGATCGTCGCGTCTGAGCGCACGATCACCGATCAACGCCTCGAGTTCGTCCTCTGTGAGCTCCCGTGCCTCTCGTTCGACGCCCGTGCTCATGGTGAATCAGCCCAGTTGTACCGCATGACGAGATCGTCCTCGTCGATGTCGTCCGCGAGTTTCTGTACGAGTTCGTCCTTCGGCAGGTCGCCGAACTGTTCGAGTTCGTACGGTTTGACCACGACGGGCGAGGTCTCGCCGTTGCGGATCCGTTCTTGCAGTTTGGCGACGCCGTAGATCAGCGCCTCCGGTCGGGGCGGGCAGCCGGGAACGTGGATGTCGACGGGAATGATCTCCTCGGCTCCCTTGACCACGTTGTATCCCTCCTGGAACGGCCCCCCGGAGATCGTACACGACCCCATCCCGACGACGAACTTGGGTTCGGGCATCTGGTCGTAGACCCGCTTCATCCGGGGCCCGAACTTCGAGACGATCGTTCCCGGGACGATCATCACGTCGGCCTGGCGCGGCGAGGCTCGGGGAACGCCCGCGCCGAACCGGTCGAGGTCGTGTTTGATCGCGTACGTGTGCATCATCTCGATGCTACAGCAGGCGATCCCGAACTGTAGCATGAACATCGAGTTCCCCCGAACCCAGTTCATGAACTGGTCGAACTTCGTGAGGATGAACGGGGTCGATCCGAACGCCTCCCGAAGCTTCGAGTTGAATCGGTCGTCGGGACCGGCCCCCATCCGTGCCTCGCGAGTGTCGGTCGACGGAGCGGTACTCTCGTAGATGTCTTGCCGTGGTTTGTCGCTGCTCATGATCGATCAGCTCCAGCTTCGACTTGTTCCTGCGTCCTCGCCCACTGGACGGCACCGGTTCGCCACGCCCAGGCGAAGCCGATCAGCAGGATGACGACGAACGCGACCATCGGACCGAGGGCGTGGACGAGTCCGTACTCCTCGGCTGCGAGCGCATCCTGGTAGACGACCGCCCACGGAAACAGCAGGACGGTTTCGATGTCGAAGACGAGAAACAGAAGCGCAACCATGTAGTACTGGATATTGAATCGGATGCGCGTCCCGCCGGTCGGCACCTCGCCACTCTCGTAGGTGGCACGTTTGCTCGTTTCGGGGACGCTCGGCCGCAGGAGGTACGATACCGCCATCATCCCGAGCGGTATCAGCAGTCCCACGAGCGCGAGCGCGCCGATAGCGATCCAGTCATTCATCTCGATAACGTTCGAGGCTTCAGAGTCCACGCATATAAGGGTGATTCTTCCCGTTTCGGCCCGTAGGAGCACCAGCATCCGTTTTCGTCGCGCGAGGACGCCCGCAAACGATCGTCAGCACAACGACTACCCCGTTCGTCACGAAGAATCGGTCCGATCGACAGCCGAGGGACGTCCAACGGGTATTCGTCGACCGACTGCAGTGAACTACCTCGGGGCAAGTGGTTCGAGAATCGCCGATCCTCGTCCTCACGAGAGAGCAAAGCTCTCTCGAACGATCCCGGTACTCGCCCTGCTCTACTTGTAGAGGGCGTTTCCCACGCGCTCCCGCGTCAGTCAGCTCACTCTTCCGAGAACGCCGCGGTTCCCTCGTCGTGAAGCCGGCGTGAGACCGCGCCGACTTCGTCTCGCAAGCGCTCGTGATACTCGAGGAGTCGCTCTCGAACGGGCTCGTGTCGACGGGCGAGGATCTGGGCGGCCGAGAGTGCGGCGTTGAACGACTTGCCGGCGTCGACCGCGACCAGCGGCGCGCCAGTCGGCATCCCGATGACGCTGTCGACGGACTTCTCCTGGACCGGAACGCCGATCACCGGCAGCGGGTAGGCGATCGAGGCGGTCATATTCGGCAGGTCGGCGGACTTGCCGCCCGCGCCCGCGATCAGCACCTCGAGCCCGCGGTCCTCGGCCGTCTCGGCGTAGGCGGTCATCAGCTCCGGCGTGCGGTGGGCGGAGGTGACGTACGTCTCGAAGGTAAACCGGGCCTCGGGCGGAGTCTCGTAGTCGGTCTGTTCCTCGAAACCGAGTTCGTCGACGAGGGCGTCGTAAGCGCCGCGGCGACGGCCACCAGTCGACATCACCTCGAGGTCGGAGTCGCTGCCCATGACGATCCCGACGTCGGGCGTCTCGGCGTCCGGGCGATCCTGGTCGGCTTCGCGGTGCAGGCGGTCGATCAGCTCCTCGACGGTGTCGCTCATGGTAGGCAGTGTTGCTTACTCCGACGTGAACGTGACGGCACGCTCGAGTTCCCGGGCGGTCTCGAGCAACTCCTCGGTCGTCTCGCCCTCGCGTCCGGCGAGCGTGACGTGGCCCATCTTCCGCAGCGGCCGAACCTGTCGCTTTCCGTACCAGTGGAGGTTCGCCGCGGGCGTCTCGAGGACGCGGTCAACGTTCCGGAGCTCGGCGTCTCGCGACTTATCGACGTCGCCGAGCAGGTTCACCGACACCGTCGGCGAGCGCAGGTCGGTCGCGGCCAGCGGCCAGCCAAGCACCGCACGGACGTGCTGTTCGAACTGCGAGCTCTGTGCGCCCTCGATGGTCCAGTGGCCGGAGTTGTGCGGGCGGGGGGCGATCTCGTTGAGCAGGACGTCGCCGTTGGGTGCTTCAAAGAGTTCGATCCCGTACACGCCCCGTCCCTCCATCACCCCGAGGACGTCCTCGGCGACCTCGCGGGCTCGTTGCTCGACGGCCTCCTCGGAGCCCGCAGGAACGATCGTCTCCCGCAGGATCTCGTCCTCGTGGACGTTCTCCCCGATCGGGAACGCAGCGGTCTCGTCGTCGCCCTTGACCGCGATCACCGAGATCTCCCGTTTGAAGTCGACGAACGATTCGACCATCGCGGGGCCGGCGACCGACTCGAGGGCCTCGGCCGCGTCGGCTTTCGACTCGACGGGGACGTTTCCGCGACCGTCGTACCCGCCAGTCCGGGCCTTCAGCATGACGGGCGCGCCGTAGTCGTCGATCGCCTCGCGGACGTCGTCAGGACCATCGACCGCCCGAAACGGCGGGACGGGAACGCCCGCGTCCTCGAGGGTTCGCTTCTGGACGAGCTTGTCGTGGATCGTCTCGAGGGTCGCGGGATCGGGGTGGACGGGCGTCCCCGAGTCCTCGCTGACCCGCTCGAGGACGTCCTGGTCGGCCAGTTCGATCTCGAAGGTGAGGACGTCGGCCCGCGCGGCGAGCTCCCGAATGCCGGCTTCGTCGTCGAACTCGGCGACGATCTGGTCACGCGCGACGGGCGCGGCCGGACAGTCCGGCGTCGGATCGAGCACGACGACCTCGACGCCAAGCGGCGCGGCCGCCTCGGCGAGCATTCGTCCGAGCTGTCCGCCACCGACCACGCCGAGGGTCGGCCCCGGCGTCCGTAGCGTCGTCATCGGGCGTGGGTTGGACGGGCCGTCGTTTAAGTATTCTCAATCCTGTCGATTTAGCGACGAAGTCCCGGTATCGATCAGCACGTTCGTGAGTACTCGAGCGGGCAGCCACCGACTGACCGTTGCGGTCAACAACGAGGTCGCGTCCTCGTCGCAGAAGCCGCGACGTCCGCCGAGAACGGTACCTCTTTGAACTCCCCACCCGACCGCTCGAGTATGACCACGCTCGGACTGGTGGTCGCGGAGTTCAACCGAGAGATCACCGAGCAGATGGAGACCGTTGCCCGCGAGACCGCCGACGACGCCGGCGCCGAGGTGTACGAGACGGTTCGCGTTCCGGGAGTCTACGACGCCCCGCTCGCGGCCGACCGACTCGCTCGCCGCGAGGACGTCGACGCCGTCGCCGTGATCGGCACGGTCATCACCGGCGACACCGACCACGACCAGGTGATCACCGACGCGGCCGCACAGCGACTCTCCGACGTCAGTCTCGAGCGTGACACTCCCGTAACGCTCGGCGTCACCGGCCCCGGCATGTCCGCCGCGGAGGCCCGCGAACGGGTCGACAACGCGGCGAAAGCAGTCGACGGCGCGCTGGATCTCGTCGCCGAGCTGCCGGAAGCTACCCAACAATGACGATGGAATTCACCGACCGCCTGACCCGAGTCGAACCGTCCGCAACGCTTGCCATCTCCGCGCTCGCGACCGAACTCGAGAACGACGGCGCCGACGTCGTCGACCTCTCGGTCGGCGAGCCCGACTTCCCCACGCCCGAGAACGTCGTCGAGGCCGGCAAGGACGCGATGGACGCCGGCCACACCGGCTACACAACCTCGGCGGGGATCCTCGAACTGCGCGAAGCGATCTCCGAGAAGCTCGCCGATGACGGTCTCGAGCACGGTACCGACGAGATCATCGTCACGCCCGGAGCGAAGCAGGCACTCTACGAGATCGTCCAGGCCCTGGTCGCCGAAGGCGACGAAGTAGTGCTCCTGGATCCCGCGTGGGTCTCCTACGAGGCGATGGTCAAGATGGCCGGCGGCTCGCTGTCGCGAGTCGACCTCTCCGAAACCGACTTCCAGCTCGAGCCCGCCCTCGAGGACCTCGAGGCCGCGGTGTCGGACGAGACCGAGCTGCTGATCGTCAACTCGCCGTCGAACCCCACGGGCGCCGTCTACTCCGACGAAGCGCTCGAGGGCGTGCGCGACCTCGCCGTCGAGCACGATATCACCGTCATCAGCGACGAGATCTACAAGGAGATCACCTACGGCGTCGAACCAACGAGTCTGGGGACCCTGGAGGGGATGGAAGACCGCACCGTCACGGTCAACGGCTTCTCGAAAGCGTACTCGATGACCGGCTGGCGACTGGGTTATTTCGCCGGCCCCGAGGAGCTGATCGACCAGGCCGGCAAGCTCCACAGCCACTCGGTGTCCTCGGCGGTGAACTTCGTCCAGCACGCCGGCGTCGAAGCCCTCGAGAACACCGACGAGGCCGTCGCCGAGATGGTCGCCGCCTTCGCCGAGCGTCGGGACCTGGTCGTCGACCTGCTCGAGGGCCACGGTGTCGACGTCGCGGTCCCCGAGGGGGCGTTCTACATGATGCTGCCCGTCGACGAGGACGATCAGGAGTGGTGTGAGGGCGCGCTCGAGGACGCCCACGTCGCCACGGTTCCCGGCAGCGCGTTCGGCACGCCGGGCTACGCCCGGATCTCCTACGCCGCGAGCGAGGAGCGACTGCAGGAGGGTATCGAGCGACTGGTCGACGAAGGATACCTCTAGTCAGTCTCGACCGAGTACCTCGCGACGAAAAGTAACACTATTGTGCGACGGGAGTCTAACCTGCGAGTGAAGTCCCGCAGTAGTAAGCGGTTCCGAAGGAATCGCGAGGTACGCGGGAGCTTCGAACGACGTGAGAAGTCCCGTGGTGTAGTGGCCAATCATATGGGCCTTTGGACGTGTTCGGTTCAGTCCGTCACGGAAGACAGCCCACGACGGCGGTTCGAATCCGCCCGGGACTATCCTGCTGCGAATAAATTCGTGAGCAGCAGATATCCTCGTCGGTTCGAACCCAGAGGACGAGAGGATCGAGTCCTCGCGGTTCGAATCCGCCCGAGACTATATTTCTAAATTTGGTAGCTGAAATAAACCACTCTCCCGGTCCGAATTGGGGAGCAGCGCGAAGCGAAGGCCACCACCGCACGGCGGCCAGTCGTACTACGAACCCGAGACGCCGCAAGCGGCAGCACACGAAGGGCCGAAGTATTGCCCGCTGGCGGGCACGAATATCGCCCATGTCTGGGAACCACGAGTGCCCGATCCGCGAGGACACGTTCGACTCGAGAGACGACCTCGAGGAACACTCCCTGCAGGAACACCGCAAAGAGCTCGGGTACTGAGCCGCCCCGTCGCACCGATCGTCGACCGACGGGAGCGGCGTCCACGAACGCGAACTATCCCGGCGGTTCGGATCCAGTCGGGATCACGTTATTATCGCCTAACAATACGCGTCGAGCAACAGCCGCGGTTCTCGGAAGTGGTCCCGTGAGCGCCAGCCTGCGAACTCGCGATACGGCCACTCGCCAGCGTGCGGCGCGACCAGCCTACGACGGCAGCTCCTCGAACGTCGCCGACGCGTGGACTCGATCCCCCTCGAGGACGATCTCATGAGAGACGTCTTCGGCAAGAAGCCGGTCCCGGACCACGTCCTCGGGTGGGGCCGAGTCCTCCGGGTAGAGCCCCGAGAACCGAGCCTCGGTTTCGAGCAGCTCGCCGTCCTCGGCGGACACGACGAGGCTGGTAACGAAACCCCTGGCGCCGTCGAGGACGGGATCGTCGCCCAGTTCGATCTCGGCCTCGGGCTCGTTGCCGGTGTCGATCTTCTCGGCCGGATCGAGAACGGCGTCGACGTCGTCGGCGTCCCAGACGCCGAACGCCATCGCCGCGTCGCCGGTCGTCTCGAAGAGCCACCGGCCGTCGTCGGTGTCGACGATCCGGTCGACCGTCGAGAGCGTTCGCTCGAGCGCGTTGTCGACGACGTCCTCGGGACGGTAGACGTCGTCGTCGCCGGGCTGGATCGCGACGACCACCGCGTCCTCGGAGACGGCGTAGGCCAGCTCCTCGGGGGCGACGTAGACCGTAAACCCGTCGCGCTCGTCGACCTGTTCAAACCCCTCGGAGTACCGGGCGACGAACAGCTCGGGATCGTACTCCCCGCGGAACACGATCGCGTCCTCGGTCCAGGTCATCGACTCCGTCGCGATCCCGTCGATCTCCCGCTCGTCGTCGGGGAGGATCTCGCCGGAGAACGGGTAGAACATGATTCCGAACACCGCGAACGGGGCGATCAGACCGCCGTACATCGGGAGTCCAAGGATCGGGACGTCCTCGACGAGCGCCTCGGTTTCTTCGCCGTCAGTTCTGGGCCCGTCGTCTTCGTCGAACCCCCCGAGGCTCGTCCAATCGAGGTGAGCGAAAAACGCGCCCGCGTCGTCGCGGCTCGCTTCGGGGATCCAGTCGGCGTAGGCCGGAACGTCGAGGGCGGGAAACGAGCCCCCAGTGCCGGCGTCGTCGGTACCGGAACACCCGGCGACCGTCGCGACTCCGGCAGTAGCGAGGCCCGCGGAGAGCAACTGGCGTCGATTCATCGGACGAACGTCCGGGCCGAAGCGGCAAAACCGTGACGCGAGCGAATCGCCGGTTTTGACCCGGGCGTGCCGGTCACATCCTTCGATACTGGTTCTCATCCCGGACGACGACCGTCCATCGCTCCCAGTTACCAGGAACACGAGACAGGCTTAGGAACGTCCGGTTCGAAGACTCCATATGACCCTCCCGCCCGACCAACAGCCGCGGTTCCCGCGTCCGCCGACGACGGCCGACGACAACGAGGGCCGAACGATAACGGTCGAAGCCTACGACGGCGACGCCGACCCGCTCGTCGAGATGTACGGCCACTTCGAGGAGGCGTCGCGATCGCAGGGACTGCCACCTCGATCCGACTCCCGAACCCGCGAGTGGCTCGAGGGGCTACTCGAGAAGGGGCTCAACACCATCGCGCGCCACGGCGAGGACGTGGTCGGCCACGCAGTGCTCGTGCCCTCCGGCGAGCTGTACGAACTGGCGATCTTCGTCCGGCCGGAGTACCAGGCCGCGGGAATCGGAACCCAGCTCATCCGCGGGTTGCTCGGCCAGGGACAGGAGAACGGGGTCGGCCACGTCTGGCTGACCGTCTCCCGGAGCAATCGGATCGCGATGAACCTCTACTGGTCGGCCGGGTTCGAGACGACCGCCAGCGGACGGGGCGAACACGAGATGGAACTCGTTCTGTGAGCCGAGTGGGATAACGCGGTTCGGTCGCTCGACGGCCAAAGAAGCGTCGTATTAGTCGGAGAGCGCACTCGATCCCGCCCCGGAAGCGTCGATTGATACGCCGTCGATATCCGACACGGAAATCGAGATCTCGTCGAAACACTGGCAGTACTCGCTGGCGTGTTTGCCACCCATCTGGATGCGGATTCGCTCCTCGAGCAGGCCGGCGTCGGTCAACAGCTCAAGCTTGCGGTACACTGTCGAGGATGGGATCTCACAGCGGCTCGCGAGTTCGGCGGCGGTCAGGGCCTCGTCGGCCGTCGCCTCGAGGATCGCTCGGCAATCGCCGTCCTCGAGGGCCGCGAGGACGGTGCCGGTGTCGGCGTTGGTCTCGGTCGATAGCGGGGAAGCGGAATCAGTAGTGGAGTTCGTCGCGGACATCGTCGTTCTACTCCCTTCTTTTGGTGGGATTCGTACCAATTGACGCCCAAAATATACGGGGGCGTTTATAACGGGGAGTGAAGACGGACGGGAAAATCCGTGAACCATCTCGGGTTCGGAGCCGGTCCGCGTGCCGTCGGCAAACGGTCGAGCTGGAGCCGGGCTCGAAGGTGACTCGGATCGAAAGAACGCGAGATCGGATGGAACTGAACGGATAGTTAGTAGGGACCCTTTCGGTCACCCATCGGCATCTCGGCGGTCGATCCCGAGGGCGTCGCACCACAGGTCCCACAGCGGAAGTCACCCTCTCCGTCGTTAAGTCCCTCGAGGGGCGAGGGCTGCGTCTCGTCGAACTCCTTCGGTTCGACGTCGAACCGGTCGGTGTCGTCGGCGACGAGCACGTCGACCACTGACGCGAGCGCTCGGTAGAACTCGATGTCGGCGTCCTCCGAAAGCGTCTCGCGGAACCGTCCGGTCCAGCGTCCGAGATGGTCCTCGAGGAAGCTCCCCTGGGCGTCGGTCACGACCTCGACACCGGTCTCGTCGCCCTCGTTCTCGAGGTAGGCCGTCTGCAGAGCCAGGTGCGAGAGGAACTCGAGCTGGATGCAGAGATGGTCGACGCGATCGCGGTTCCCCTCGTCCATCGAGAGGCCGAACGCGCCGTAAAAGCCCGAAATGTCGGCCAGCACATCCGTACTGGTGACGAGCGTTCCCGGACTGTACTCGATCTGGTACTGAGAGATGTTTCCACCTTCCTCGAAACCAAACAGCGTGGCCCAGTCCGAGTAGAGGTCGTCGATGCCGTCCTCGTCGGACGGTGCCGCCTCGGCTACCGTCGTGGCGTGTTCCTCGAGGTCCTCACCACCGAGCGCTTCGGCGGACTCGAGCAGCTGCTGCTCGAAGGTTCCCGAGAGCAGTGCCTCCTCGAACTGCTCGTCGGGGCGGTCGAACGCCATCGAGGCGAGCTTGTACAGTCGTGCGCGGTGAACGTGAGTGATTGCGGTCATGGTTACGTGATGTCGAGCCGGTAGGCGTCGTTCTCCTCGTCGTAGAGGTCGCGTTCGTACTGCGGTTCCTCCATCGGGACGCGAGCAACCGTCGAGCCGTCCTCGTCGTAGCCGATGGCTTCCTCGTCGGTGACCTCGAACTCCTCGACGCGCCACTCGGTCGACCCCATCAGGTGGAGCAGGCCGCGGAGCTTGCGGTACTCCTCGTCGCCGCGACGGGCGGCCTGGTAGGTCTCCTTGGCCTCTTTGACCCGCGGACCGAACATCTGGACGAGGTAATCGTCCGGGACGTTGATCGGCGGAATGTAGTAGACGTTGGGCTCGAGGCCGAGCTGGGGGTACAGCGGCAGCGCGACCTCGGCGTCGTGGACGAGGTAGTCGATCGGGTTCGAGGAGTCGGCCTCTTCGGGCGGGTTGATCCAGCCGTGCTGGCGGATCTTGCCCAGACAGTTCTCGAAACACTGCGGGACGAGCCCTTCCTCGACCTTCGGGTAGCAGCCGACACACTTCTGGGAGACGTTCTTCTCGGTGTTGAAGACGGACTTGCCGTACGGGCAGGCCCGAACGCACTCCTGGTACGCCTCGCAGTTCTCCTCGTCGATCAGGACGATCCCGTCTTCCTCGCGCTTGTAGACCGCCTGGACCGGACACCCTCCGGCACAGCCCGCGAACGAGCAGTGGTTGCACAGCCGCGGGAGGTAGAAGAACCACATCGGGTGGGTCTCCTGATCCTCCGAGATATGCGTGTCCGCCTGGAACTGCTCGCCGGCCGGCTCGTCCTCGCCGAGGTTGGGGTAGGCCCAGTCCTCGCTGTCGGGCAGGTAGCCCTCGATCCCCTCGCCGTGCATGTTCTGGGGATCGTCGTCGGGCTCCATATCCTCCCAGTCGACGTCGTTGGCCTCGAAGATCGTGTCTCCCTCGTACACGTACTCGCCGTCCTGTTCTGTCCACTCGCCGACGCCGAGCTCCTCGAGTATCTCCTTGTCCCAGCCGATGGGATGGGAGCCGTAGGGTTTGGTCTCGACGTTGTTCCAGAACATGTGCTCCTGGCCCTCGCCGTGGGTCCAGGTCGTCTTGCACGACAGCGTACATGTCTGGCACGCGATACATTTGTTGATGTCGAAGACGGCCCCCCACTGCTTCTCCGGTCGGGACTCTGCGTAGGGGTACTCCATCTCGCGTCCGATCTGCCAGTTGTATACTTCAGCCATTTGTAATCACCTTGTGTTAGTCGTCGGAAGTCGTCACGAAGTTACCGCTCAGGTACTCTTCCATCGATTCGTCCTCGCCCGCGGGTCGCATTCCCTTCCGGTCGGGCATCCACTGTTCCTCGTCCTCTTCGTGGGCCGCGTCCTCGGCCTTCTCGATCTTGACGAACGACTCCTTTGGCGCGCCGTTAGCGACGTGAACGTCCATCTCGAAGCCGACGTCGATGTTTTGCCCACCGTAGTTCTTCCGGGCCATGTCGTCGGTCAGCAGGGTCGGCCGGAACCAGGTTCGGGTCGCGCTCTGGTGGCTCCCCTGCCGGTACAGCGACGCGTAGTCGGTCTGTTCGTTGACCGCCATCCCGTCGCCGTCCTCGTCGTTGTGGGCCTCGACGGTACCGTGGGAGGCGCCGTTCAGGTTCATCCAGCTGCGGGTGACGCCCCGTGGCATCGCCGGCTGGCTACGAACGCGCATCTTCGCGCGGGCGTAGTTGTCCTCGTCCTCGGAGTCGGCGCCGCGGTACGGCCGGTCCTCGGGGTCGGCGTCGACCCAGACGTAGTCGCCGTCGTTGAAGCCCTCCTCTTCCATGTCCTCTGGGTTCATCTCGACGTACCCCTCGCCGTAGTAGGGCTTGCGCTCGTCGTGGCGCTCCATGTCGCCGAAGGGACCCCACCAGACCGCGATGTTCGGTAGCGAGTTCGCGAAGGTGTGGGTACCGTGGCGGTACTTCGGTGTCATGTAGCTGTAGTCGTACCCCTCGTCGAGCTCCTTGAGCGGGTGCTCGGTGTCGGTGAGCTCCTCCGGCGTGTAGATCCGGTTACGGACCTGTCGGGCGTCGCCGTCGCGGCGATCCTCGTCCCAGTCTAAGTCCTCCGGGGTCTCGGGATCGATGATCGGGTGATCGTCGCCGGAGACGATGGCGTTGGGCTCGTAGAACGTCCCGTCCATCGGCTCGCGGTGGAGCGGGATGTTCTCGCCGGCCTCGGTGAACAGCTCCTCCTCGCGGAAGAACTCCATCCGACCGGTCTTCGTGAACCAGGGGTCACCGTCGACGGCCTGACGGCCACCGACCTTCTTCGGGTACGTCTGGGTCTGGATGAGCTTCGGCGTCCCGTCGCGGGCCTCGTCGAGCATGTCGTCGATGTCGTACCCTTTGACGGTGTTCGAGTGGTCGATGATCCGCTGGAGGTACGGCCGGGCCGTGTCCTCCTCATTGATAAAGGCCCAGTAGTCCTCGAACCGGTCGTCGTCGAGAAGTTCGCCGAGCTTCTCGGCGACGCCCGCGTAGATCTCCGCGTCGTTACGGGTATCGTAGATCCGGTCGATCTCGGTCGTGGGGATCGCCATCACGAACGGGTTCGTCACCGCGGCCGTGATGTCGTTCATGTTGTGCTCGGCCCACGAGTCGGCCGGGAAGACGATATCGGAGTACTCGCAGGTCCCCGTCCACCACCACTCGTTGGTGAAAAAGGCCTCGATCCGGCCGTTACGAAGCATGTTCTCGATGATATCGTAGGAACCCTTCGCGTTGCCCAGGATCGAGTTCGAACCCGACACCCACAGCAGCTTCGTCGGTGTCGGCATATGCGAGTCACCCATGTGGTACTCGCCCTCGATCTTTAGCGGACGGTCGCCGTTGGAGTACCAGTGGGCCGACTGGGCCGTCGTCGTATTCCGGATGTCGACGTCCGAGTCGGGATCGAGTTCGGGATCGAACGGATCCTCGTAGATCCACTGGTCGCGGCCGTTAAAGTATGCGCCACGGTAGTTACCTGCGTAGCTGCCGACGTTGCCGGCGTGGCGGCCGACGTTCTTCGTCAGCGAGGCCAGCAGGAACACGGCGCGGTCCTTCTGGTCCTGGTTCGTGTAGTGGTTCGGTCCCATCCCCGTGAGGATGAGCGTTTTCTCGTGGTTGTCCGCGACGTCCGCGGCCAGATTCTCGACGGCCTCCGGCGAGCTACCGGTGACCTCCGCGACGGATTCGGCGTCCCAGGTGTCGATCAGGTGCTGCTTGATCAAGTCGAAGACGGGACGGACCTCGACGGTCTCGCCGTCGACGGTCTCGACCTCGAAGCTACCCTCGAGGCTCGCCGGGACGTCGAAGTCGTCACCGATCTCGTCGCGCGTGACGGGCTCGAGCTCACCGCTCTCCTCGTCGCGGACGACGAAGTCACCCCACTCGTCGCGAAGGTCCTCAGTGAGGACGTTCTCCCAGACCTCGGTCGTCCCCTCCCGGGGTCGGTCCTCGTCGTCCTCGACGACCATCGTCTTCTCGAGGTCGGCGGGCTCGTAGCCCTCGACGACGTCGCTCGCACGCAGGAGCGACTTATCGTCCATGCGGACGAGCATTGGGAGGTCGGTAAAGCGACGGACGTAGTCCTCGTCGTACTGTTCCTCCTCGATGATGATCTTGGCCGCACCGAGGAACAGCGCGGAGTCGGTCGCCGGACGGAGCACGACCAGTTCGTCGCACTTCGAGGCCGTCGCGTTGTAGTCGGTGAAGACGCCGGTGACCTTCGTGCCCTTGAGTCTGGCCTCGGTCAGCCAGTGGCAGTCGGCCATCTTCGTCGTCAGGAAGTTGATCCCCGCGAGGATGACGTGGTCCGCGTACTCGACGTTCACGAGGTCGAAGTCGACGGTCTGCTGGCCGGTAACCATCGTGTGTCCCGGCGGCAGGTCAGTGTGCCAGGAGTAGTTGTCCAGGCCGACGCCGCCGACGGCTTCGGTCTCGTCGACATCGCGGATGTGCTGGTCGACCAGCGCCATCTGATTCGCGACGCGGTACATCCCCATCAGTCGGATCATCCCGAGCAGGGGCATCCCGCCGCGGAACTTCAGCACTTGCGTGCCGATCCCTTCGGTCTCCTCGACGACGCGCTCGTCGTACTCCTGCTCGAGGAGCCGCTGTGCGCCCGCGTCACCGTTGTAGTTTTCGGCGATATTGTAGATCGCTTCCGCAGCGAGTTCGTACGCCTCGTCGAACTCCATCTCGACCCAGTCGTCCTCGCCGCGGTTGGCATACTCCTGGGGCATCGAGCCGTCGTCCTCGCGGGGGAAGCCGTCCTCGACCCACTGTCTGAACCCTTCTCGAACCATCGGGGCCTGGACTCGCTGGTCGCTGTAGAACCGCTCGATCATCGCCAGACCCTTGTTACAGACGCGGGGGTCCCAGCGCTGGGTCGCCTGGTTGCCGTCCAGGTCCGTCGCCTCGCCGTAGTTCATCGAGGGACCGAGGCGGGTAACCTGGCCGTTCTTGATGGATGCTTCGAGGTAGCAGTTGTGGGTGTCGTTGGGCGTACACGTGAGCATGTAGGAGTCGTCGGGCTCCCACACGTCGCGGTAGTGTTCCTCCCACTCCCGGTTCGGATACTCCTCGAGGGGGTTCATCGGGCCGTCCTCGGCCGTCTCGTCCGCATCACCCGAGAGCCGTCGGTAACCAAGCAGACCGAGTCCGGAGGCACCGGCGACCCCGGCCGCCGCGGCGCCGAGTTCGCGGCGGGTCATCTCGATGCCGGCGTCGTCCTCAGCCATGGTACCACCCCGTAACCGTCGCCCGGAGAGAGCCGACGGACGGTGCAGTCGTTGCCCGGCACGGATGGCGTTCCGTGGGTTCCGATTGTCCGTGTTTCATACAGGATACCGTTGGGAGGCTATTCTTTAACCAGACACGTCTGTTCCCACCGAATGGGTACGAACGGCCCGGAAACCACGGTATAGCGGGGAGTTTATAACGGGGTGAGGAAGATGGAACGAGACACCGTTTCGGATCGTTCGAAAACCGTTCCGGACAGCGTCCGAATCGAGGACGCAAACGTGGGATCGAGCCAGATCAGATCGGGTCGATGACTCAGGCCAGCGGCTCCGACCGCGCGAGTAGCTCGGTCTCGAGTTCGAGGACCCAGCCCTCCTGACCGATATCCTCGATGTCTACCCGGTCGAGTCGCTTCCCGTCGGACGCGAGAGTCTCCTCGATCGACTCACGCAGCTCCTCGGGGTCGTGTCGACAGAGCAGCGTGAGCTCGCCGTCACTGACGGCCAGCTCCGTGATCGCCTGTCGCTTACAGGTCTCGGGCGGAAGCCCGCGTAGATCGATCGCGTCCGCGGGCGCCCGACTCCCGCCGCGGCCCGCGACGAACTCGGCAACGGTCTCGCCGAGCGCGGCGACCGCCCGCTCGCCGGGCGAGCCGTCCTCGCCGAACGAACACGCCGTCGGCGTCCGGAGCGCGGAGTCGAAGGGGACGGGGTCGATCGACGCGATCGCCTCCTCGTTGATCGCGTCCTCGAGCTCGCGTCCATCCCCCTCGTAGGGAGAGGACTCGGCTCCCGTCGCGGTCATGTTCGGGACGACGCCGATCGTCTCGACGTCGTTGGCGGTAAACAACGCGCCGGTGCGCTCGGTCGCCCGGACGCCGGCGTCGGTCGGCGTGCTGACGAGCAGGGCGCCGTCGAGCGGTGCCTGCTGGACGATCGTGTAGACGGCGTCGCCGATCCCCGGCGGGAGATCGACCAGCAGGACGTCCCGGTCGTCCCAGGTCGCGTCCCCGAGCAGGTCCTTCAGGACGTCGTGGACCATCGCGCCGCGCCAGGCGACGGGGCCGTCCTCAGCGATCAGATCGAGACTGACGACCTCGATTCCGTCGGCCTCGATCGGCTTAGGCCGTCCCGAGGGCGTGTTCTGGACCGGTCCCTCCGCACCCAGCAGGTCAGGGATGTCCGGCGCGTAGACGTTCGCGTCGAAGACCGCCACGTCGAGTCCGGACTCGTTGAGCGCCCGCGCGAGCGCGGCGGTGATCGTCGTCTTGCCGACCCCGCCTTTCGCGCTGCCGATCGCGATCAGCGAGTCGACACCCGTCACGGGAAGACCGCTCTCGGGTGCCTCGGCGTCGGTCGCCTCGATCCGAACGTGGTCGATCCCCTCGGTCGCGAGGCCTGCACCCCGGAGTTGATCCGAGAGGCGCTCGCTCAACCGTCGGTTGAGCCGATCGAAGACGACCGTGAACGTGACGACCCCGTCCTCGACGGAGACGTCCTCGAGGAGCTGCTCGCTGACCGGGTCACCGTCGGCCAGCTGTACCTCTCGGGTTCTGTCGATGACTGCGCGTTTGATCTCCTCGTCGGTCCGCGGTGTCTCGTCTTCCATAGGCGTCAGTTCGGAACGGATGGTCTTTCACCCGGCGGCTCTTCCCAGGGCCTGGGAACACGCTCGCTCGGTATCGGAATCCTGGCACTCGGTCCCCTCGTTCAGAGTGAAGCGAGATCGAGCGACGGAGTGGGTGGTGATTTCACTCTGAGTTGGGTGTGGGGGGGAGAAGCGGCGGATCCGTCTCGAGACGACCCTTCCCACCCCCACCCCCGATTCAGAGTGAAAACGGCCGAACGAGAATCCCCACCCCGGGGAGGGGGAAGGGAAGGAAGGGAAATCCTCGACAGGGACGAAGCCGCGTATTCGAGGAGCTGAGCGGCTGGACCGCTAGTAACCTAGAAAGAGCTAGATCTAGATAGGTAACACTAAACAACACATTTGGATATTTTGTATATTATTATAACTGTGGTATAGGAAGCTACTACCTATACCATAAGATATAATACTAGCTAGTAGGCCTTGGAGCAGTGTGTGAGGGATTAGTCGAGAAACTGCCAAATCACGGCAGCGTTGACCATGAGGCGTTTCCTCTCGGAGAGCGTCGTTCCGAGCTTTTCCCTCCTGTCAATTCTCGCACCACGTTGGATTTCCATTCGATTTCCACAGGCAGTACACCCGGCTGCTATCGACGGCGCCAAACAACGATGGAAGCTCTATCGGACGTCTGGAATCTCTCTATCGGATATCTGGAATACGTCTGTCTTCTGTGCGCGAATGAAGTACCACGGTCTCGATCC
>JGI2924J29684_1078335_pt1 | contig 41975 bp, 53 predicted proteins | sample BenlonsequencITS_FD_29684 | JGI IMG/M metagenome (IMG submission 29684) | reverse complement strand
CGTCATAGTTGTTCAAGCTTGGAACCGACCAAATTTTGTGGACATTGCACTTTACTGCAATTCGATCCATGGCTTGAGGCGTGATTATTTCATTCGCCTGAATAGTAGGAGTGATTGCAAGCGATAATGCTATTGCAATACCAATCGAAGCTAGTTTCCTCATGTCACATTCCAATCAGTGAAATGGGTGTGTGTGGAGTTGGCAAGTTGCGGAACGATCTCGCCTGACTTCTACTGTTGCATATATTTTCACGAAATGTGACTTACTGTACAAAATCCCATAATTGTTATAGGAATGATATCGTTTTACTCTGTTTTGGCATTGTCTTGTCTCATCAATCCCTGCTTACGATTGGGAACAGAGTTGGTGGGGCGAATGACGGGGCGGTTGGCGCGGCAAGCTTAAAGTGCACTACTTGTCTAGCGGTGAGCTCTGCATTAGAGGCGGGTCTGGCCGGTACGCTCCTGGATGGGTGTTGGTCACGAGTGCGCTTGCTGTGTCGGGTAAACCTGTTGCGGGAATATCATCATAATTATCACCAACAACGGTACTATCAAGAGCTGCAGTAATGTCATCACGCGAGATTCCTGGGCATACAATGGCGAAGTCAGTCCATTGCACGCTGTAGAACTCATGTAGAGACACACTCACAGTTGCGGTATCACGAGACGATTCACCTGGTGTGTGCGCAGCGAGATGATCTCGAAGCGATGCCGACTCGAAGAAATCGGATAGCGCAGCGTCATTGCTACACGCCGTGAGGCCGACAGCGAGGGTACTCAAGATTCCGGCACACCCTACAGCCATCATCATGCGTCGTTGTTTTCTCATGGAAGCACCTTCGGGTTAGCAAGCTGATAGCCGCGAAGTACCCATTCGGTGACTAAATAATTAGCAGCATGAGCGTGAAATGCGATCTGTTGCGTCAAGGATTCATCGTCGCTGAGACCGAGGTCGCGAGCTTCTTGGATGATATTGCTGATGCGCTCAGCATCATTGGTCGGTGTATTCACCGCGCTGTCTGATGGTTTGATAGTCCAGGTGTCATTGCTTTTGTTGTAGCTGACACTTGTGACATAGGCGTTTACGGGTTTTTCATGGTGAAAACTTTTATCAGGCTTTTCTGCATTCGTGGTGGTATCAAGGCTTAGCTCGATCGCCTGGGCAACTTTTTCAGCAGGGCGCTGCGGCTGCTTCGTGTTGAGCTTCTTATCATCATTGTTGAGGTTTTTGCCGGTGTCATCATTATTTTCAGCGTTGTCAGCGCGATTAAGGATCTTGGTTGCAAGCTTTTTCATGCCGTCATCTAATTCACTATCTGATTCAGCCTGTGACACAGTGGCTGCCTGATCGGGTGATTCAGGTGATGTAGCGCTGAGAGTATTGAGCGAACTTGCGCTGGTTGTGAGACCAACAGCGCTGGCAATAAGAACAGCGGCACTAATGGTCATAGCACGCTTAATAATAGATGTAGTTGATGTGGCTGACGTGGTGTGGCGCATGAGCGAACCTCTGTGATCTGAGAGAATGTTGTGACGTGGTTAATTATTAAAAAATGTCATTGCATAATAGGTTAATAAACTACATTAATTATATTAATTAAAATAGAGAAACGCGATAGGCGTGTATGTGGTAATCCTGCAATCCAGAATGGGTTATATGGAGGGTGATATATAATAACTAAGTTGATTAATGGTTTTGTGTTGGTATATACTAATAATTAGTTTCCTTAAGACGAAGCCTGCAAGAAAACACAACCCCGCTTCATTTGTTGCCTTGATGCAACTCTTGATAGCGGGGTTGTTGCGTTGGTGAAGTGAGAAGTTATTGATTAATTAAGTTGTATAACTTTAATAATTCACATATACTTAAATGTTGATTGGGAATCTTGACTATGGAAACTGGCACCTTGAGTCAGAAAACAAAAACCCCGCTTCAGCTATTGCGTTGTGCAATATTCTGAGGCGGGGTTTTTGTCGTTCTATGAAGTTTGTTTAGGCAGCTGCAGCAAGATCGGCGCCGTAGTATTCCGCTTCGGCGAGATCGCCAAGTGCTTGGGTATATGCAAGCGAGCAGCAACCATCGTAGATAACAATCTGTGGAGCATTTTCACAGAGTACGCAGGGGATAGGCTTACCGGTGTGAGTATCGAGAGCAACAGCGTAAAGATCGTCAACAGACATGGAGATAGCCCTTTCCGAGGCGTTGGTGGAATGCTAGTGGTGAAGAGTGTTCTTCAGGTGTGTATCCGAATGCAGCTTCGCTGTCATTTGTCTTTTAGCGTGCGTTTAAGTGACTATTCAATTGCGCTGTAAGTGTCACTTACTCGACATGTAATTGACATTTAATGGTCCCAAAAACAAACGAATAAAAAATTACCCTTTAACAGCCTTGTAAAAGACTATTAAAGGGTAATTAAGTAACGATTAGCGGCGTGGTTTGGTAGCGGATAAACAGTAGACACTTAATCGACCGATAAAAGGTACTTAAGTGTCCGCGTTATTATTGATTACCCGGCTCTGTGATAGCGCTCAGTTTCCAGGTACCGTAGTCGTCTCTATGCTCAAATTCTAGAACTGAATCAATGGGGTAGATTTTTAGATTTTCCGCTGAGCCGTTGCAGAGGTACACAATGTCGAATCTGTTGAAATAGATCCAATCATATGAACCGTCTTTATCCCTGAGCACAATATCGTTACTACTGTCATCGGTCGAATCGGTGAGGTAGGTGTTTATTTTTATACCAAGCTCTTCTTTTACCTCGTCTTTTGTGGTGTAGGGGCAGACAAGAGCGAACTCGGTCCACTGCTCACCGTAAAGATCGCTGAGACGTACTTGTTCAACAGTGGTTGATGTTGACGCATTCAGATAACTGTACAGAGGTGAGCTGTGATTGGTCGCGCAACCCGTGAGCATTAGAACTGAGGCTAGCGCTGTGATGCTGAATTTCTTGATTTTCATGATAGAAACTTCCTTTGTTTACAACAGAGTATGAAGTAGCCCGATATTAGCCATGGATACACAAGTACTGAGCGCACCCGTTTCATCGCCATTGATGATGAATCTTTCGCCGATGTCTCTACCCAGCGCGTTATTGATGAGATCCATTTCTCTTTCTTCGGGTTCACCTCTCACAACGGTTTCATGAGCGTTACCAATTCTTTCGGCTGCATCTTTTCCGATTCGAATAGTCATGAGAGCGCTCCATGCACAATGACGAAGGGCATCGCCTTTACCATTAGTGACCGAATCGGGGTAACGGGCCTTGGCCTCGCGTTCAGCTATATTTGCCGCTTTAAGGGCTTGGGCACATGACGGAACATCAACAAGATTGATACATGACATCATTTCGAGAATGCTCATATAGAGCTTGTAGGTTTTGCTCGGCTTTTTCTTATCAGGTGTTTCCTCGTCGGGTGTTTCACTTTGGACTCTCATACGGGGTGATTCGTTCTCAATGAGATATGGATTTTCCTTTACAGCTGCAATGATGGATCTCTGTTCAACGTCAGACAAGGCACCGAAATACTCATATATGTCCTCTGACTGTTTCATCTCAGCGATTAGATCTTGCGCCTGAAGAATTTGCTCAGCCGTGATGTCACTGGTAACTACACCAAATTCGTTTACTGCTGATGTGCTCACCACTAGTTCTTGTGCGGATGCTGCAGGTGTAGCAATGGCTGAGAAAGAGATTGATAGCGAAACAGCAAGTGCGCCGAATATTCGGCGAGTTTTTAGCGACATAAACATACTCCTTTTGTTAATCATTTTGATAAAGACTTCGAATATCTCATTAATGAGTATGTCAGAAATTTATAAGTATTCAATATGTTTTTCTGATTGATTAATTTTGTTCTTTTAGAGTTAATGCATCTTTGTTTTGTTGTCCTATTTGTGTCGCAAAAGGCTTTTAATTGCGAAAAAAATAACCCTCTACAATTCGCTTTTAGCGTGCGCTTAAGTGACTTTTCAATTGTGCTGTAATTGTCATGTAATAGGCTTTAAGCAAACTAATAAAAAATTACCCTTTAACAGCCTTGTAAAAGACTATTAAAGGGTAATTAAGTAACAATGAGCGATGTAATTGTGTAGTGACTCGTTTAGTGGCAATTACGAGGTCAGTGCGTCGCGCACCTCATTCAGAATGCTCCTGGATGCTTTTTCGGCGAGGTCTGCATTACGAACACTTAGTGCGTGTGCGAGAGCATCATGATTGTCCAAGACTTCTTCGGCAGGTCGATCGGGTTGAAGGCCAAGTGTGGTGCGCCCGACTAGTACAGCTTTTATGGGTGGTGCCATGGCAGCGAACATCTCATTATGGCAATACTGCAAAATAAGCTCATGAAATTTCACATCTGCGTCTAGGAATTCTTGTGATGCGCCACGACCAGCTTCACCGAGGTTACGCATTCGTGCAGCAAGATCACCGATGATAGCAATCTCTGCGCTCGATGCATGAAGGGCAACACTGCGTGCAGCAATTGGTTCAATGGCAATACGAAGTTCGGTGAGTGACTGCAGTTGCTGTTCACGTTGACGCTCATCTTCGAGGCGCCAGCGAATAATGGCTTTGTCAAAGACAGCCCAGTGCTCGTGCGAGAGCACTGTAATACCAATTCGTCTCGATGAGGCCACCAACCCAAGTTGCTCTAAGGCACGCATGGCTTCTCTGGCGACGGTGCGGGAGATACCGAATTTTTCACCGATGTCTTGCAGTTTGAATGTGCTACCGGCTTCCATTTCACCACTGATGATGCTGCGTCCTAGTGAATCTAAGACATGATCGAGCAGCGGTTTCGCTGGGGTGGTGTGTACGGGATCTGCTGCTGTGTGAGGTAAAGCTGCGGACATAGTATGTTCTTTCAGGCTGTGGAAAAGTGATATGAAGCTTTGGTAATTCCATTATGTATAATAGATCACCATTTTTGGTAGATATTGGGAGTGTGGCGAAAAAATTACCCCTGAATAGCCTTTAAAAGACTGTTCGGGGGTAACGATGTGGTTGTTAAATGGACAGTCTTTTAAAACAGGGTTGGTTGATCTTTTTCCGCAGTATTAACCCCATGATCGTGTGCGGACTTGTTCATGAACTGTGCTGAATGCACAACCGGCGCCGGCTGCACGTCTGGTAGAGCAGTTTTATTGAGCGCAGCAGTATTTTTAGTGACAGCTCGCGCAGCATCCAAGGCTTCGGTGACCTCGATGTAGCGGCTGATGCCGGAAACACACCAATCAGATTTACCGTCTGCACGTGCTGTGCTAAAGGCAATAGCGATGCTACCGACATTACCTTCCTCAACAGTGATGCCCATAAGTTGTGCGGCATCGTACACAGCATCGTATTTAGCACTGTGCTCGACCGCAGCATCTTGTGCAGCAGCAGATTCGGTGATGTTTTTGGTCACCACCTTGTGCCAGGTAGCAACATCGGTGTGGTGCATAGCAAGCACCAGGTGGTAAGCCATCTGAGTTTCTAGGGCGAGTGCTGGATTATTGGTATTGCCGGCGCTAGAGCCGATAGCACTGATAAGACCACTGTCTTTGATGGATGGTTCAGGTAGATCTGTGTGGTAGAGCTGCTGGAACAGTGATTCTAGATCTCGGACAACCATTTGTTTGGTGGTGGGTGTGATGAAAACGGAAGCAGCGAGTGGTGATTTCTTAATTTCTTCACGGATGTGCGCGATCTGGCGCATGGACAAAGCAACAGTGGGCGCAGTAGTACCGCGAGCTTGGAAGTTCGGTGACATGGTGATGACCTCAGGATTCTCTCAGGAAGAGTGGTGTGTGATTATCGCCGATTCGCCCGAACGCAGCTTCGCTGTCGTTGTTTTTTCTCTTCTTGCGCAGACACCCACATCAACCATCACCCGTGCAAGAAAAAAGAACCCCGTGAAGAGAATGTTCTCTTCACGGGGTAATGGGTCTTTGAGCGCTTACAGTGCTCGAAGTTGTTCCACAAAATGCTCATTGAACAGTACAAACGGTGAGCGTCGATCACGCAGCAGTGCAATTGCTTCATCGGCGGTGCAATCGTTGCGCAACATCAACACCCGTGTCATGAGTGCAGCTGAGCGGTTGATACCCATCTGGCAGTGGATAAGCACGTTCTCAGATTCAGGAATGGTTGTAGCAATATGTTCTGCAACAGGCCACAATGCCTTCAAGTCTTGAGTGGTGGTGTCCAATACATCAAGCACAGTGTTGCTGAGCAGCTGCGGTGCTGACTGGGTGTCATAGAAATCTGCGGCTGTCAGGCGCACAATATGATCAATATGTGCTGGTATAGGCAGTAAACCTGCTGCGCGGCAGCCACCAAGATGCAGGCCGGCTTGAATGTGGGTGATCATCGTATGATCAAAGCGCACGCCATCGCGCTGAAAAGGAATGCGTGCCTGGTAGAGATCAACAGTCATGATATGTTCTCGCTTTTACGGTGGTAGCGGGCTGTAGCGTATGCACTACAGCAGTTCGAGAATATATCCGAACGCAGCTTTGCTGTCGTTGTTTTTAGGGTCGTTCTTTCCAGTACTGTGCAACATGACTCTCGCGCACAACTGGCACCACTGCATCCACTGTTGTCTTGTGTTTTTCGGGCACTACGTGTTGTGTAAGTAATAAATAGGAACCCTGTACAGAGATCTCTGTACAGGGTTCCTATTTGTTTTTTGGGTTGTACCTTTGATTGTTTAAGAGCTCCCGATGCCTATTGCTGCGAGAGTCTCGGCTACCGCTTGATCATAGAAATCTTGTTCAATTGTCTCGAAAGAGCAGTTAGGGTACACCGCGATAGTAGGCCACGGGCCTTCACCGCCAAGTCCGTATTTTGCTAAGCACTGTTCTGCTTCTTGTGCTGTGGTGGGGCCGAAGCGAATAGCATCGCGCTGTTCCTCCGTAAGATCTTTATTAAAGTAACCGGCTAGACCCCCAATTAAATCGTTTGGAATACTTCCCAGAGAATCTGAGCTTTCTGACGACAGTGCCACTGAGGTCGATGCCTGTGCGAAAGGTACAGATACCAAGATAGCGGCGGATGCGACCAATGCAATGGATACTTTTCGTAACATTATTGTTGTTTCCTCTTAACTACTTGAGTCGACTAGGTCTCTAATTTGATTATATTTGGGGTAAGACGTTGCAAGGCCGCCTCGGAACGCTTGCAAAATTTCATAGGGAGAGGAATTGCTATTGTTTTGCATCGTTTGTTCGATCCAAGAGACGTGCGGTCCAACATTTGCTGCTAGGTTTTTAGTGCTGCCGTTAGAGCCACTAGCAATGCCGTACATGGTTTCACCCGACCAAACAGCTGCGCCGGAATCACCTCCGGAAATGACATAAGGGAATGATCCTGCGGGTTTAGCCGAGAATACGTCTTTGTAGTACAGGTTGCTCATAGGATAGTTCGCGACTGTGTTTGAGTTGGTGACTTCCATTGTTGCTCTAGAGGAGAATGGGTTCACAACTGCAAACCCAACGACTTCCAGCATTTTTCCAACCGCAGGGCGTGATCGAGTGAGGCTGAACTGTTCTGCGTCAATTCCAGATCCCACTTTAATGAGGGCAATATCGTAGTCACTTGACTTTGTGTAAACATGCTCAATGCCTGCATATTGTCCGTCCGACTGCTCGATGAAGCCGACGAAGCGACTGCGGCCTTCAACACAATGATGTGCTGTGGTCCAGAATTTTCCACCGATGTAGTTGGCAGTGCACGTAAGATTGGAAATACCTGGTAGGTCGGAGAAGTATAGAGCGCCAATGTGCTCATCTGTGTGTTTCACAGGATTTGTGGTGAAAAGGCCGAAACCGGGATCTTGGGCTGCATCTTCATTGTCGCTGACTACGATCGGAGAGGTTTCTACAGTCTCTTGAAAGAGTGACTCGTCAATGAGATATTGATTGAATTCTTGAATTTCTTCGTCTGTGAGCCCGAGGTTGTGCAATTCGCTTTCTGGAATCTGCGTCGTGTTTTCAATTGAGTGAGCGGGGGTCACAAGCTGAATGCCAAGAAAAGCTGCAAATGTAGTCGCAGATAGTCTCTTGATCCATGTCAGACTTCGTTTGTGTGCAACTGTCATTGAGTCTCCCATTAGATAAATGTGCAGTGATGTCTATGTGTGAAAGCTGTGCTCTGCATGTATGGATGATCTTATAGCAGTTCTTCTTAAATAGGCAAGCTTTACCTAATTTTTTCGGGGGTGGATGTGCTCGGATACTGGTATGCAAGTTGACTTGTCGCATAGTTGATTCTCAATCTAGTCAGGATTTTTGAGATATTCGTACAAGGTCGAGCGATTAATACCAAAATGCTTGGCGACAGCAGATTTTGTTTCACCTTGAGCGATCATATCTTTTGCTTCTTGTATTTGTTCCTTGTCGAGGGCTTTTGGGCGACCTGCATACTTGCCGGCCTTTTTTGCCAGGGCAATACCTTCTGCTTGGCGCTCGCGAATAATTGAGCGTTCAAATTCTGCGAAACTGCCCAAAATACCGAGCATGAGGTTTGCTCGAGGATCATCGCGGCCTGCAGCGAAAGTCAAATTCTCTTTGAGAAAAATGACCGATGCGCCTTTGTCTGTGATGCGGTCAATGATGACGCGTAAATCAACCAGCGAGCGTGCAAGTCGGTCAATGGATGCGACGACAAGAACATCATCCTCGCGAAGATAATTAATGCAGTCTTCCAAGCCAGGTCTGTGTGATTTGGCGCCACCGGAAAGCTCATCTGTGAACTCACGATCAATATGACCGGAATGGTTAACAGCTTCACGTTGTCGAGCCAGATTCTGATCGGTGCTAGAGACACGCAAATAAGAAACTCGTTGACTTCTCGGGTTAGTTGTTTGTTCCTTAAAACTACTACCAAACATTTAAGACTACCTTTAATAGTTTTGTGTTGTGTGATGAAAACTACTTTCCATTATTACAGCAGTAGGGAAGTAGAAAACACAAAACTATGTACTTGTTTAAAACAATAGTTGTCAATGTCAACATATGCATACGCGGGTTTTATTAACAAAACTAAAGTACGTTCTTTTGCGAAACGATACGGGCGTATTGTTAAGGCGTGTTGTGCCAATTCCCACTCTAAGCAAAGACCTAACAATATACACTGAGTGTAAAAGTATACCGAGTGTATTATTGCGGAGTAGGTGCATAATTATCGAATAAACTGTCGGAATAAGTCTTAGACTTAACCCGACACTGTTGGGAAATGCCAGGGGACCGCTTAGTCCGACAGTCTAAACAGTGCTGTGGGCAGTGTCGTGTCAGGGTCTACCCTAATCCGACACTTGGAGTATTGGACGCTCGGGTGACAGTGGGGTAGTGGTTGGACGGCGGTGAGTTAGCACTTGTTGGCACGTTAAAAAAATGTAGCAGTACGAATGTACTGCTGCAAGGGTAGGTGTGGTGGATGAGCCCGTACAGTAACCGTGCAACAAACATGCATAAACCGCCCAGTGCCCAGACAGGAACACGATCGCCTCAACCCGTGCACAGGAAGTGGTGATGGCTGGTGATAGCGGTGGTGCTTTTTTGGCAGAATTGAGGGCACTCCCTCAAGGGTCTGTATTTTTAAGCGACCTATGAGGTGGTTACGTAACATCACTGTGACGAAAGTATGTGAGGCTTAAGTTAAAGTGCGAGTGAGTCTAGACTGTGCAGGTCAGGGCTAGTTTTTGAGATGTTGCTATTGTGAGAATGCACGCTTTTTGCTGACTCAAAGTCAGGCGAATACCCGTGAAACAGGGCGTTTTTAGCTGGCACGCGATCGGGTGTGTCGGCCACATTAAATCACTGAGCAAGGACCGCAGCAAGTTGGTTGTAAAATTCAGCTTCTGCTTCATGAATGGCGCTTGCTGCGTCGGTGCGAGCCTGCTGCACTAATGTAGATATTTCCGAAACGGCTGTGGAGATGTCGCTGGAAATAGGTACGACCAGGGTTGGAGCCATAGGCGCAGTATCGGTGCCCTCATGCAGGGTAAAACCAGGTGCTTCTGTATGTGTTGGCGTGACATCAACTGCAGCATTGCTATCAAAGGTGGTAACTAAAGTGAGATCTACAGCAAGCTGTTCGAGATCATGGGCATGAAGGCTGTAGGGTGCAGCAGCCTTGATTGTTGTTGACATAGGCGAGAATAGCGTCGCGAATAGCTGCCTTACGGCTCTCATAGGTGGATGTGGTGGACATTGCGGCTTCTTTCTTCACAGTTGTGTGTGGATCAGGGCACGATCAATAGCACGCTCATCCCAGCTCATCTCAATGTCACGAACAAAAGTCTCTGGTTCAAGATCATTGGGATCAAAGCCGGCATCGTACTGTGCTTCACCATGTGTGCGGGTGAATTTCTCAGCAAGATTGTCGAGGTGGGTGTCGCTGATGCTGTAACCGCCTAACCCATTTGCATTTGTATTGGCAAGGTAATCAGTAATGCCTTCGCGCATAGCAGAGCGACGGTCATCGAAGGTGGAAATAGGTGGGTGATTAGGCATAGCTAGTGCTACTTTCTTTTTTATGATTCCCAGTGGCTTACCCAGCGGCGTGCATCACCTTGTTCAGTGCCATCGGGATTGTTGGTAACAGCCACACCGCCTGGCACCTTATCGAAATAGTGCATTTCACCGGTGGTTTGACTTTCAATGGAGACAGGTTCGCTGTGCTCAATGAGGTAGCCATCTACGGTGTCGCTCTGGTCATAATCGACGTAGACAAAGCCTTCTTCCCATTCACCTGCTGGTGGTTGCCCGTTGAGGTTAAGCAGCCGGGGAAGTGAGCGATCAAGGACAAGATCGCGGACAGCGACAGAGAAAATGGTATTGCGGATATTGGAGGGGTCAGCATTCGGTGTGCTACGAGGCACAAGACCTGCATCAGCACGCAGGTCAGTGAAACTTAAGACCCACACACGCTCTGAGCTGTTGACGCGACGAATAAGGACGAGCTCTGGTTCTTTGCGCTGGTCAAGCGGGTGCTTGTACTGTGCCCAAGAACCAACGCTGTCGCGCAGAGCTTGTTCATCAAGCTCTGCCATAGGGATAAGGTGGTCGTTGAACATGGCGGTGGAGTTAGTTGTAGAAGTCATGAGTAAAAGGTCTTTCTTTATAAGTGTTGTTTTCTCAGGCTGAGGTAGTTGACACACAGCCATTCGCACAACACCCCGACATGGGCTCCCGCCCATGTTCGCTTGGGAGAGCATCAGTATCCCAAGCGAAAAAGACCTACAACTTCTTTACGGCTGTCGAGCTGGCACCCAGTGCACGTGTTGTTGACCGACAAGATCAAGATTGTGCACGTCAAAGGTGTCAGGGTCTATCAACAGTGCGAAGCTGCCTTCGACAAGCACTGACCCAAAGTGACTGCGCCAGCCTTGGGTAAAGACCTCATCAACGGTATAAAACCATGTTGATGCGGATGCTGAGACTGTGCCGCACACCACCATATCTGTGCCCTCTGCAGGATGGATGCTCGTGATGATGATCTGTAAACTAGCTATCTCAAGCTCGACATGACCGAGAAGTGCTTGTTTGTCGCTGTCACAGGGTGGATTAGTTGTTGCATATTCATGTAGCTTGTCGTGCACGCTATCGGCGATGATGTGGCTGATGGTGGTGTCTTGTCGATCCAGGCATTGCTCAATCTGTTTGATCGAACGATTAAGCATGGTGTCGAGAATATAGAATGCGTACATGCGACTAACTGTATCTGTGCACATGTGGTGTGTGTTATTTACTGCTCATTATGAGGTGCCTGCTCAAGGGCTGCTGCACTAGCTTTGCCTTGTGCCTCACCTTGAGCCTGGCCGAGTGCACGGCCCTGAATCAGTTCAGCAAGATCAATGCCGATGGTCTGCTTCACGGTGGTAAATGATGATGTCGAGTACATCAGCTGGTGGAGGTGTGGTTCGAGCCATAATGAGGTACTTCTTTTCTGGTGTGGTGGTTATCCTTCTTTAGGCACAGGGCGACCTAAAATGGTCATCTCTGCAGCAACGCGATCATCGAGGTCGATACTTAAGAGATAAGCACTAAGTTCGACCAAGGCGCGATCGTATTCTGGATTGTCATCAGCACTATCAGACATGAGGTATCGCGCGTTAGTGATGATGTCTTGGGTACGGATAACGACTGGGGTAGTACCTCGCGCTAGTGCGTGGTTTTCTGCAGCAGAGGCAGCTGCCAGTGCTGCGGCGTCTTTGTCAGCGTCGTGGCGGCTTAAGAGATCCCAGATGGGTTCATCTTCGAAATTCTCTTGATAGTACGCAAGGGCGTCAGCTGGATCGTCAGCATAAATACCTGCGAGACCTGGCTGAGAATCAGGAATCACTGTCCACACATCACCAAAAGCCCACTGGCGGTAGATGTCAATAAGACTGTCAGCAGGGATAAGTTCGTCGCAAGTGGCGGCAGTAGTAACACAGACCACATCGAGCCAATCGCCTTGGGAATAACCCGTGATGGTTTTCGCAGAGATGTCGAATATAAGTTCGGGGTGGTGCTCGGCAACATACGCCTTGGTGCGGATGAGTGATGCATCCGAGTCACCGTCGGACCAGACTTCGAACGGGTTGTCATCATTATCGTGCTGGCCGCAGATGAACTTGGCAAAGATGTCGAGAATCTCATTGCCTTCTGGCTTATCGGCGACGGTATCTCCGCGTCGTGGTCGGTTGTGAACCCAGAGAGCTGCATCTTTCGTATCGTGATGGGTCATCGGGTTCTCTGCATCAGTGTCCTGACGAATGGTGTAGCCATAGCCGTTGTCTGGGTGCTCAAAGCGGTCAGAGTGCATAGTGGTATGTGCTGGGATATGAATATGGAAGACAGACTGCGGGTGAGCTGCGTTGTTCTTAGACATGGTGAATCTTCTTTCTGTGTCAGATGTCGTGGAGTTGATCGGGCGCAAACGTCATGACGTAGGGGCGCCTGGTTGAGTCATAAATACCATCAACAATGAACGCGATATGGCGGTCGTGCTCAGAGGTGTCCTCTAGCGGAGGATGAAAATCAGTGGTAGTTACACAGCGTGCTTAGACAGTGTGGTCTGCAAGCTGTTGCAAATAAATCTCAGCTAATGCGAGAGAATTAAACGGTGCATCATCAACGCTGCCATCGTTGTGTTCGCTCACAGTGGAGGAGTGGAGATTAATCCAGCTCTGGATATTGGCAATGTCGAGTTCTTCCATCGCCTCAAGATCGGCCTCTGGTCGGGCCTTAACGAGGGCGCGCATCATGTCGGACTTCATGTCATAGGCCAAGGTGTCGATGACATATTCATTGAGGCGCTCTAGTTCAAGCTCGCTGTAGTGCGCATCGTTAAAAACAGCGTTGTTGCTCAGGGTGTCGAGCACATCGAGTATTTCTTGAGCTAGTTCTGGATTATCTTCGAGCAGGTTAATAGGGGTGTAGATCTCAGAGACAAAGGCACGATCCTTGCGTTGTACGCTGTACGGAAACAGGGTGTTAAGGTGCTCTTTAACCGTGATGAGATTGGAATCGGCATGGGTGTTCTGCGTCATGGCATCAGCGGAGATGATGATAAAAGCTGGGTTGGCGTAGTAGCCGGTGCCGGTAACAGCGTTGGCCGGCCAGGTGTCAGTGAACTTGTAGCGGTAGTTCTTGCGGAGTTCATCAAAAGCAGACATGAGGGCGTCCCTTCTGTAGTTATGAGGAAAAGTAGGAAAAAAGCACGTCACCCTCTCGGCGTGATGCAAGAGGGTGACGTGCTGGTGTGGGTAAAACGAAGCGAAAAAGTGAAGTAGTTTTAAAAGACCAGTTCAACAGGTGTTGCCGTGCCGGTGTGGACCTCTGATTCAGCAGTGACGCTGGATCGGATATAGAGGTGATGTCCGGTACGGGCGTCTGGTGTGTGTACTGCAACAACAGCACCTAAGGTGGTGTGTTCAACGATGGCAAGTTGTGCTGGCAGTGTGCTGTTGGGATTAACAGCGAGTGTGTCAGCAGGGACAGCGAGTGCATAAGCAGGGTTGTTGCTCAGGCACAAGATGAAGTAGGTGGGTGAATATAGCTGTTAGTCTGAGATAATCTGGGTCAGTGGTCGATGTATATCGAGGTGGTTGGTGAAGGTGAGACCCTTGTAAAAGCCCTGCATATAACCCTCACCAGGAGTGAGCGTGGGCGTCATGTACTGCTTTACTAGAGCAACAACTTCTGCTGCATCATAAGGGTCATCAGAATCATCGAGAGGCACAGCAATAGCAGAGCCAAATTCACGTGATGGCTTGATGGGGTAGTGAACGTAGTACTCCCACGGCACATGAGTGGAGCGACCAACAATGAGGAAGTTTTCACCATCGTAGACATAGAGGTAGGACACGATAGGAGTCACACCGGCGAGACGCGGCATGTAGAACACACGGTAATCAGTGGTGCTGAGCAGCAGTTCTGCGATTTTATGTGCATCAACAGTGAGATCGGTGGCGGAGCTAAGCGTTTCTGGTTCGACGTGAAAAGTCGTAGGTGTAGGGAATTCGGACATGGGTGGAAAAACCTTTCTTTAAGGTGGGTTGTTGTGGTGCACGGGGCTTGAGTGTCAGGTAAACAAGCCCCGTGCGATTGTCACGGGTTTACCCGAACGCGGCTTCGCTGCGTTGATGCGGTGCTAAGTTAGCACCCAGCTGCGCCCGAGGCGCAACACCCAGGCATCGCTACAGGATTGACTTCAACGACAACAGGGAGGTTTTCATCAGCATCCCAGGCAACATCGAGACACAGATTATGCGCTCTTTTCTTCGGCGTAGAGATCGCTATGAAGGTCATGGCGTAGACCAGCAGCAGTTGTCTGAGCAGGGTTGTCAAGAATCTGCAGCGGCTCTGGCACAGTTGGTTGGTCAGTGGTGTGTTGGGTAGCAGGCTGTGGCGCGTGGGGATAGTTCTTGATGTAGATGACAGCAAGAGTGAGCAGGCTAGCAGTGATGACGACAAAGACCAGCCCTTGAGCAGATTCGACAACATCAAGGACAGCGTTGAGTGCATTGAGCATGGTAAAAGGTTCTTTCTGTGTTGTTGAGTGAGCTGTATGCAGGCAAGTGCGGGCACAGCGAGGGTTCACACATGCTCCCGAACGCAGCTTTGCTGTCGTTGTGTTTCTTAAGAACTCGTTGGCACATAGAAAACAACCCCTGCAGTGCACCAAGGTGCAGTACAAGGGTTGTTTAAAAGGTGGTGCTTTTTGAGGTGCTAGTGAGAACTAGAAACCAAAGATGGAGCCCCACAAGGTCCAGTCGAAGGTGGACTTTGGCAAGGTAGGCGCCTTCGGAGTAGTTGGGGTGGTCACCTGCGGGGTAGATGGCTTTGGAGTAGATGGCGTGGTGGTGGTTGGTGCAGTGTTTGCTGGGACTGCTACAACGGTGAAGTAACGGACAGTCTTGTTGCCATGAGCATCAACAACATGTACCTCAGGAGTCCAGACATCAACCTCGGTTGGGGTACCGTACAGCATCTTCTTGTTTGCGTCGTACTTCAACCAGGATGGCATGTACTTGAAGGTCACGGTGTAGGCGGACTGATCGGAGATGGTGAGGTACTGAGGCTTGATTGGTTCACCAACCTTGCCAGGAATGTCAACGACATAGGACACGTATGGCGCAGTGGTATCTACTGCTGCTGTCGCCTGTGGAGCAGTGCCAGCAAGTGCACCGGTAGCCATAATAGTTGCTGCGAGAATACCCATGCCGAGCTTGCGTGCACGAGTGTTGCGGGTGAGGGTCTGAGAAGCCTTCATGAGGAAGACGCCTTTCTGTAGAAAGTAGTGAGGTTTTTTGCCAGAGAAACTTCTGTATTTTACTTTAAAGAAACCCCAACAAAGTTTGTGACTTTCATTTAAGTCACAAGATAGAAGTATAGCTAAAGTCATTAAAATATGTGTATTTTGATACAAAAACTTTTGGGTGAATAGTTTTAATAAATTATCGAAAATATAGTGAACAGTATTTATTAGTTTTTATTCGCAAGGGTGGTCTAAATTTTTTACTACTGCGTCGTGTCCACCGGATACACTTGAGGTAATACAGTTACGAGGCTAAGGAGTATGTAATGAGCATTTCGCCGAAGAATTCCGGTACACCAAACGAGAACGCCGCAGCAGCGCAGGTGGCAGCAAATCTGGCTAATTTAACGTCGCAGGCTACAGGGTCCATGGACGAAACTAATGAGCAAGTCATTAAAAGTAACGAGCATGGCTCTGATGCTTATTTGGCGGATATTAAAGCCAGTCGAGAGATGTGGGCAAAAATTGCGCTCGATCCGAATCAATCTGAAGAAACTAGGAAAGAAGCTCGGGAGAATATGGCGCGGATAGATGAGTACGCTCGTGAGCACGATAAAGACAACAAGGGTTTGTTGCAGAAGTTAGCGAAAAACAAAGCAGAGCTCATCGGGACTGTTGCGGTTGCAACCTTAGGTGTAGTGGCAGCCATTGCTAACAATGGCAAGATACCGATGATTCAGTTGAAAAAATAACCCCCGCACAGGCTGGACATCAGCCTATGCAGGGGGGTTATGCGGTGTGGGTTTAGGGTGCACGTAGTGCTGCAAGCTTGTTGACAGTATCCGCGTGCTTGTTGAAGATGTCGGCCTTCGTGGTGTCGCCGTCGTGACGACTTACGAAAGCATTAGTACGCAAGTACTCAAGCAGGCTCTGGACCTCAGCATCAGATACTGTAGCTGGAGCAGCCTCAGTGCGAGGAGCAACAGCAGGTGTAGAGGTAGCGCGTGCCGGTAGGTTAATGATTTCCTCGTATCCCCAAGGATATTGAGCTGGGATGATATAGATGCCACGGTCATCAAGGTGAGCATCAGGAGATTCAGCCATACTGCGAGGGTAGTAGGCGTTCTCTGGAATGCGCCACTGCTCCTCGGTGTAGTATTTCTCAGAGCCCTTAATGCGCACCACGCGAGCAGTCGCTGGGACATCGCCTGTGGCACGAGCTGTTGCAATGCGTTGAATGTTTTGGGCAGCTTCCGCCAGGATATAGGCAGCTTCTTGGTTGGCTTTAACCTCGGGGTAGTTAGCCTTGCGGAATTCATCTTCCGCGGCTTGGTCGAGTGCGATGATTGCTGTGTCATCGAAAGCAACAATCTGGGGAACAAGGGTCTTTGCGGCGTTGTACATGGTCATGTGCTCTTTTCTTGAATGGGACGATTGAGTATTTTTAAGCCTGTTTGATGATGGCTGGCTTAAACCACGGCGCTTGTTCAGGAACGACAATGATGCAGTTGCCGGTACCGACACCGGTGTTAATTTCGCGGTAGTCCGGGGGTCTTTCATATCCTCGGAATCAATGGCTGTGTCAGGGATTGATCAGTTCATTTTAATGAGTCCGGGGACGCCCCAGGGGTATTGGGACTCGACCATGAGCGGCCGGTTCTTCAGCCTGTTGTGGTTGAAGTCAGGCGAACGTAGCATGTCGAACGGAGTGATCGCCTTTTCTGGAATGCGCCACTGTTCTTCACCGTCGTAGCTGCCGTCTTCCTTAAGCAGAATCACGGTGGCATGAGTGGGCACACCACGTGGATTGTTTTGTGCCTTGTTGATGCGACGCAAATTTTGGACCAGCTTGGATATGGCGAAGTTGCGCCCCGCAGTGGCTTTGTACTGGACATTAGGGAGTTCGCGAGCACGGACTGATTCATTAGTGACGTGTCGCTCTAGTTCGTTGAGCGCTGCATCGTCGCCATTAATGAGCTCAGAAACCAGCTTTTTAATGGTCGTAGGATTGCTTTTAAAAGCTGTGAACATGGTGGTCTCTTTTCTTGTTAGAAAACACAACCCCTGCACAGTGCTTGTGGATGAGCAGTGCAGGGGTTAAAGGGTATGGGGTGGTGTAAAGGTATGTGAGAGTGTGCTGATTTACAGTACTTCGATATATCCGCAGTCGCTGCAGACGTGAGTGGTGGGGTCAATAAGCAACAGACCTCGGCTGGCACCACGACCAACAACATCAACGACAGTCATGTCTTCGGAGCAGTTTGGGCAGTTCATGATGATCTCCTTTTAAGGGATTGAGGTGGCCAGATCTTTGTTCATGAGTTCTTCCGAACGCAGCTTTGCTGTCGTTGTCTTTTATGTTTTTGGGACTGTTGCCGGCACTGGTGTGCAACAGGTGCAACAGGTGCAACAGGTGCAACAGGTGCAACAGGTGCAACAGGTGCAACAGGTGCAGTAGGTGCAACAGGTGCAGTAGAGGTGGTAAAAAAGAAACCCCAAGGGGAAGTCCCTTGGGGTGTGGTTGTGTGTATTTTTTAGTTGATAGCACTTGCTTGTCGGGTGTTATACACACCTGCTGGAAAGTCTCGATCAAAGCCCATATCGTGCTCGTCATAATCAATGACCAGCTGGTTGGCGAAGTCATTGATGACACTCGGCTCGACTGTGGCGTACTCATCTGTAACAGTGAGTAGTTCAGACAGTGCGGACTCGCACATGAGAGCCATGTCAATGAGGTAGAAATCCTCCCCGTTTTTCATGATGTCCACAGACCATTGACCTTGCAGCTCTTGTGCACGAAGCTGGGGTAGTAGTGCAGTGATACGTGAAATGACATCATCACGGTGTGTATGGAACTTGGACATGAGGCTGTCTTTGTGGGCACGGTAGGTGCGGTAATCATCGTTGATGTGACCGAATTCAGCACCAACATCGCTTGAAGCAAAGGCGAGAGCTTTCTCCATCACGGAGGGGTGCCAGTAGGGAGTAACCCCCAATAAGCGAGGCTCAGGCTCACCAGCGGACGGATCACAGTGATCAAGGTCGATGAATGCGCGGTATTCAGTACGCAGCGGCATACCGTGATAGATGGTCGGGTTGCCTTCCACATCGTTGATGTATTCGCGGACAACAAGATCAACGCTTTCGCCAGCACCCAGTGTCATGGCGATGTTTTGAACGACCTGGAAGTATTCGCCCATTTCTTCTGGTTCTGAGCACTGTGCATTGGCAAATTCAAACTTGCAGGAAAACGTGCGAGCATATCTTTGGTGAGGAACATGATGTGCAGTCTCCTTTGAGGATGCGGGTGGGTGGTTGGTCGAGCATGTCTCCGAACGCAGCTGTGCTGTCGTTGTCCTTGGGAGAAAAAGAAACCTCAGGGGGAAGTCCTTTGGATTATGTACGTTGTGCAGAATTTCACAGACAGTCATGAGTGCTTTATCGAGGTGTTTGTCGCCTTTTCTGGTGCGCGAATCGACGCCCCAGAAGGCGCCTCAGGTATCATCTTCGACAAGTACGGCATCACCTGTTGTTAGCAGCGCCTGGCGAAGATCCGGTTGCAAAAACTTGATAAAGATAACTGCAATCACGACGTGTACGCGCATATTGCCCCAACCAGGGCGAAGAGTTACTTTTCGCCCCAGGATCTTAGCCTCGCGCGGTATCGCTGCAGCGAGCACCGCTGCGCGCTGATCGGGATCAAGCGTCTCAATGACCTGCATGAGGTGCTCAACAGTTGCTTCGGTGAACCCTTGAAAAACGATTGGTTGGGCTGGGTGGTAGAAGTTAGACAGGAGCGCGTACTGACCTCAGAAATCGGAGATAACAGCAAGAACGGTAGCGGTAGCAGGCAGACGTAGCCTACTTATCGAGCATGTCCCCGAATGCAGGTGTGTTGTCGTTTACATACTTGAGGGTGTAGCCAGTGTATGTCGGGGCTCTTATATGCAGAATCCTAAGATGAGTATTTAAGCCCTGTTTATAATTGTTATATTCATTTTGCAAAGAAAAGCTGTGATGGCTTTGTTTCACAGAGGGGGTGGCGAAATGAGAAAGGCCATTTACTGGTAATACATTCGTGTTATAGTTCAAAACTATGCTTTTATCTGGCATTTGAAGAACTACTAGAAGAGGATAATTTTTAAAGTGCTTACTTCAATAAGAGCGTCTACTACGGTAATTGCATTGAGCGTCTTAATTTCCACACTGACTTTTGCCTCGCCTTCTGAGGCAATAGAGGGTGTCGATCCAATACACATTACCGATCAATTAACTATTGATTACACGGCTGAGCAAATTGATGAAGTTCGTGATGGCCTTCGGTCATACAACGTCCCTGAAGAGCAAGTTAATAGATTAATAGGAAAACTCGAACAGGGTGAACTGTGGGATTCAATCGACCCACAAAAACATCCGGTGGACATTGAGGACTTTGAAAATGAACAGGGGAAAGGTACTATTGAGCGTTTTGCTGATGGGTCAGTCGTAGTTTCTACACTTCAAGTCCCGATTGATGCAAATAATTCTCTGATCCAGCCGAGGTCGATTGTTCCTGGCTCTATTCGGGATTGTGAGGAATTCTTTGCTCAAGGGCATCGTTTTAACACTAATTGCTTGGCACAAAAGACTATTATTTTGGCTACGATGTCATTTCGTTTTGACTACTATTACACAGTACAAGATGCGAAAATTCAGAAGTTTTACAATCCGTCAGTTACTGGGATCGGAATGAGTTTTGAAACACCAACATTTGAGCAGACTAGTGATCGAAATGTACGCATGAGTGCTCTTTTGTCATTATTATTCCAGGGATTCCCTATACAAAATATGGCCTGGATACAGGTTGATGTCGATACCAATGGCGCTCATTTTAGCGCAAACTAATGTGTGAAATTTTTTGAGTTGCTCGGATTTATTGTTGGAAGGAGGTTTCGTTGGAGTTTATTTTATTTTTTGCACTTTTATTTTTTACTGTTGCGCTATTGATTTCGATCGGCCTCATTGTAATTTTGGTGAAAGTGGTGCAAAAACGTAAGAGCGACAAGTTGGAAAAATAGAATTCGGTGGAGTTAAAGAGCTACATACCCCAAGAGGAAATCCTCTTGGGGTGTGCGCGAGTGTTGACTATCTTTTAGACCAGACCTGCTGGGTGAATCCTAAAGACCTGCTTTCTCATGGTTTCTGCTTCCCGAACAGTGTGTGCCGTGCCACCGGTGGTGGCATTCTTGTTAATCACAGCAAGCACGAGATCAGCAGCAGCAATTATGCCGGTGTTGCGCTTCATGAGCACGCTGGGATGATAAATCTCGCTGTAGAGATTGGCATGATCGGCTTGTAGTACCAGTTGCTGCCATTGTTGTTGCGCGTGAGCCGGCCACTGGTTTGGCTGTGTTAACAGTAGTGCCTCAGCAACAAAAGAGAACCGACCCAGATAAGCTTGCTTCAACGCTGTAATGACGTACGCCCACACCGCATCTGCACCGACACTGTGTCGGCGCCCAGTGCCATGCGAGTGCAGCACAAAGCGGTTGTGCTTGCTAAGGCCTCGCTCCATGATGCCGTATTAGCGTTGGTAGAGTCCATGTTGAAACGGATGGCTGTCGTAGCCACCGGGCAAAGACTGTGATCTGTGTCCTGTCAGTGGCACATGAAAAGACCCTTCTGGCCACGGCTGCGTGCGCTGGGAGAGCACGTGTTGCGCGAGTGGTAAGTATTCAGACATTGCATGACCTTCATGATGATGTACACAGTAGTGTTCAGCCACTATCTCGAAGGCAACTGCGCTGTCGTTGTTGTGAAGAAACTCTTACTACTGTTTATTAGAGCGCACAAAAGATCCAGTTTCTAAAGGCTAAATGACAGGCCCGTTGAATCTCAGTAGCGTTGCCTCCGAGAGAAGTCTCTTAGGAAAAGATTTTTTGTAGGTAAAAAGAAATTGTACATAGTGGGAGATTAGGTAGAGGAAGGTAAATCTGTTTAATTTATTTACATAAAAACTGTCCTTGTTTTGAGTGAAGGTTTGATACATAACGAACATTGATTTGTTTACAGCAACGACTTTGGAGGAACTTAGCTCAAATAGATCAGCCAGCATCGCAGCTTGTATAAATATTTCAGACCCGTAGATTAGATCATCCCCGGAGATTACGAGCAGTTTGCCATTGCCTGAGAAACCTATATTTCTAAATCGAAAACAACCATGAACTATTCGATGAGACTTTTTAGAGTAATCTTCAAAAGACTGGATGTCTTTGAATATTGAGGAGACTGATAGGTTAGCGTCCTCAAATACACAGCGCACATGGCTATCCAACAGGAGTTCTTTTAATTCTCGAAGATCTCTTGGTAGATGATGGATGTACTGTGCAAAAACCGGCAGATATCGACAGTGGGCGCTAGTAGAGAACTCAGAGAAAGCACTAATAGCTTTCTCTGAGTAGTTCAAAATAAGCTTACTCTTGTCATCATCGGTCATACTGATTGCTTTTTTGTTAATACCACTCCAGAATGATTCATCAATCAAAGTGCCGATTTTAAATGTGAAATCTTCCGATTGACCCCAATAGATCGAACTGTTTTCTTGAGGAAGTTGCTCGGGTAAGCGAGGAAGTTTTCCATTTGCAGGAGAGTACCGACGGATCTCGGACCACGGTTCTTGATCATTGGCCGAATCTCTTTGCCAAATTGTGCGCATTTCATTTTGAAAAACTTTTTTCACTCTAAGTACCCTGTAGGTTTTCTAACATGAATTCGATTAATCGTGTGGCAGATCCGAAGCCGGATGACGATGCGTTTGGGGAAGAAGCACTTTTAGTTTCGATAGGACTCAATAACCGTAAATTCTCCCACTTTAAGAGGTCCATGCTTAGTGACTTATATGCTATTGAATCTTTCCCCCCAGGCGGCAAGGACGGTGCTACGAGAATTGGCTTTTTCGTACATTGAAGAGCAAGGGAGAAAGGGGTCGAACAATCATAACGCGCAAAGCGAGCTAGAAAATCAAGGGTCGCTGGGGCAATCAGATATGCATCTGACTCTGATTCGATTTGAATGTGGCTGGGTGTAGCCTCTGGTTCTGACCCCCAGTCACTATTTCTAGGAGTCACTCCACTTAGCGTGGCCATACTGGTCATAGTGACGATTCGACTTGCGCTTTGTGTTAGATAGGGAGTGAAATTAAGGTTAGGATGTGATGAGCGAAGTGAGAAAATTAGACCCGGTATTGATAGGGCCGACATTGAACCTGTTACTAACCAAGACACATTCGTAACTTTGGTCATTATGCGTGGGCCTCCTTCTGAGGAATACCCCATTCGGATAGTTTTTCTGCGATCGTGACGGATTTTCCTGAAAATTCTTCGATTATTAGTTGGGCGCAAATGGTGGACCATTCCATACCAAAACTGAGCCCATTGTTCTTAGCAGTTGGGACTTCAACAGCTTTACTCACACCTGGTGCCAAATAGGAAGTAAAGAATGATTCAACTAAGCCGTCATCTGATCGAAAGGGTAAAAATTTTTTGATCAGCCTTTGTGCTTCCGAGAAATGAGATTCCAACGGAAAGTAGAATACAATATCATCAGTCCGCAGGAGGGATGTGTTCCAACTAGTTTTCCCCTGAAATATTAGATTGCTATTCTCAGCGATTTGTAAAGTAGCTAAAAATATTTCGGTTCGCTCTACCGCGTTTTTCGCGGACATGTAAATTCTGCCTATTGATTTTTTTGGTTGAACCCACTTACGATTTCCAAAACTGTGGACGAATCCAGGCGATCGGACTAATGACATTTTCGGTATCGCTTGTTCTTGATTCGGATCTCCCGAAAGGCCCATGAGATATGGATCAGCTCTGAGAAAGCGAACTATGTCAAGCTTGGTTGTAAGAGGAATTACTTCTGTTGCTCGGGCATGATATTGAGAATAAATATAACTAGCCAGTACCGAATTGGCTTCCAGCGAAGTTACATGGACGTTTTCTGTTTCTGGATGCCCTGTATACGGTGGTATCGTAAAGGTTTGATCATTTAAAAAGACCATTGAGTTTTTGATCTTGTCTATCGTTTCGTGCAAATTCCTCACTTAAACCACCTTGCTATCTGTAAACACCAGATTGGGTGCTTGACCTAAAGTAATTTGCATTCCGATGGAGGCTAAGGCTAATTCGCGCGGGCGTAACTCATTAGATTTAGCGCTCACAGTGTAAAGTCGAAATAGACCAGCCAATCCGATTCTGATACTAATGATTCGTTTTTCGTCCGAGGTGAGAGAGTAACCCCTCTCTGAGGAATAGCCAGTTAATATTGCATTTACTTTTGATACAGCCTCAAGCGTTGCATTATCGTAGGCTTCCTGAATGATCGAGGAGCCTTTAATGTTTTTGATGTTGGTATCCACCAGTTCCCGAATTGTGCTATAGAACAAATCACCTGCGAGAAAACATAGGTCATTTGCGAAATGTGCACTACCGCATTCTTCCCAGTCACATAGGAAAATCTTTCCGGTTTCACCATTAATTAAGAACTGAGAAAATTTAAGATCTCCATGCGAGAAAAACTTCCGTGATCCTACTTTAGTTACTTTTTCAAGTGCATTCTCGATGTTGGTCGCTTCTTGATTAATGATTTCAAGAGCTTGTATAGTTCCTTTTGTTAATTGTGCGCCTGTTTCAATGTTGCCTTTATTTGCAAGAAGAGAAAGTCCATCCAAAACATCCATTGCTCGCCTTGCAGGATTTTGAGGGGGAACTGTTACAGATTCCAAACGAAAGAGAAACGCTCCGATCTTGGCTAAGTCAGTGAGGGGTAGAGAAGCCTTAGATAGCTCTAAAGTTTCTGTGTCGTCTTTGAAGTCGGACACGATGTAGAAGTCACCGGGAAAATTAGAAGACTCTTTCACATACTGAATTACGACAGGAGAGATTAGGTCTGTGGATGGAAGATGGAGACTACTTGCAAGAATTTCACCTTCGATGCGACGATTTAGTTCGCTATCGATACCGTCACCCAAAACCACCTTGATAAACTTTTTGGAACCCGTTCCAGAAGTAGCTACGAAGTATTCTCCGCGTCCAATGTATTGGCCTGGTTCGATGTCAAAAGACCCCTCCAAAGAGTCTTCGATATCGTTGAACGTGGCATTTGCCCATTCGCTGGTTATTGAAAAATTTTGACTTTGAAGGGGGCGGTTCATTTGTAGCCTACTAGCAACCGATTGTGATGGTAGCAGTGACAGTGTAGGCGATAGTTTCAGTGCAAATTACAGAAGAAACAGTAGTTGGTGTGGTGCGACCGTCTGCTGGTTTCCCAGCGTCTGATGCAATGGAGTTAGTAGATGTGTATCGATTGATATTAACCATTTTTGGTTTTCCTGTCTTGAGTTGGGGTTGCCATGTATTGGCATCATCAAATTAACATGGCTCAAAGGATTTGTATTTGAAAGTAGAAATTACTGGTAGTGGATTACCCCTTTAGGGGTTAATTTAGTAGGGAAACAATAATAATTGACACTACTACAGTCGGTAGTAAACCTGATAAATAGAACTTGATGATTTCTGGGGAAATTGGGCCTATAACGCCGCTGTCTATATAGGTGATTTGATCTACTCTCCTCGCTCGACTTCTGACTATTCCTGTCCAAAGAATGCTTGGCAGTATTAAAATCCCGTAGGGCAGCATTTGGATTGTCCCTGTGATTATTAGCATGATCGCTAGCGCGAATAACCCATGCACAATAAGAGTCACGACTTTAAGGTGGTTTGGTCCTTTTAGCTTAGAGAAGTCTGCGCACCGCGCCACATCGGCACCTAAAATGGACCACAGTAGGAAAAATAAGCAAGGGGTAAAATTTCCAAAAACATTGGAAAAAGAGAATGTGAAAGAGATGACCACTAGCATTGTCAAAGCGATATGGGGTCTTCTTAAAAATCTTCTAAAAGTGAGTATGAGGTAGTTTCCGGTGGGGGGTCGGTCTATCCATTTTAGATGAGCGACTGTTGTGCTATCTGCGACTAGTGCAGAATCCAAAACGTTAAGGCTGGCTTCCGACAAAATTTTTCTTCTACCTGCAGAAAGAAGATTTGGAATTGATTTTCTCTTAAAAAGGCCTGTGACTAGTCTAGCTAAGAGGCTGATCATGAGCCATATCCAAAAATGCCCATTCGCAGCACCAACAAGAAGTCCAAAGAGAGCGAATACACTCAGTTGCAAGATTGGGCTAAACCGACCAAAAGACAATTGGCCTAAGGGTCTCACATGATATATCCACTCTAGTTTTGAGATTGATAGGAGCGGTAGAAATTTTTCTACTAGAGTCGATAAACCTATGATGAATATCAGATTCCAGACAAATGAAGATATCGGGGAGTAATCATTTGCATTCAATTTGTATTGATCAAAAACCCACGACACCGTTGAAAACGAAATACCTAAGACAACAGCCAACAGTATTGCAAATTTGATCACTTTATTTATTTGCATTTAAATATCTTTCGAGTGAGATTACCTCGTCACAAACTTTAAGAATCTCTTGTGAATGACTGGCTAAAATCACAGTCGTACCACTTTTGGCTCGGTCTTTCAGTTCCTCCGATAGGATTCTTATCCAGAAAGAATCTAAATGCCTCTCCGGCTCATCCAAGACAATCACATCGCATTTCACCCCCAATTGTAAAGCTAGAAAGCTGCGTTGTTGCTGCCCGCTCGATACTCGATTAGGTGATTTCTCAAGGAGTTTTTCCAGATTCCAGCGTTTAATGGCGTCATCATAGTCCACCTTTGTGGTTTTAGTCAGTATCTTAAAGTGCTCTCCAATTGAAATATCGGGATAGAATTCGGGGGTAGAAATCTTTATAATTTTACCGATAGAACTTGGTTCGGTGACACTTTGGTCATCTATAGTTGCATACCCGTCAATTGGATGGATTTCCCCGCACAGGGTGCGAAGAAGTGTCGATTTTCCAGATCCGTTTTCACCGCAAATACCATATGTTTGTCCCTTTCGGAAGTTCATTTCCACTTCTGCAATTGTCGTCGAATATCCAATTTTTGCGCAAATTGAAAGCATTTAGAATCCTATCTGAGGTTCATGTATTAACCCATCGAAATCGACCATGAAGTTTCGAAAATTATTAGTTTTAGCCGATGTCACTTATTGGTATGTGGCATAGGCGAGGTTAATCAAGAGGCCAACCTCAGCCTAACAGTACTTAGATTTTCTTACTACGCTCGGTGTGGATTAACGATGGAGATGATGGTTATGTTAGTCATGGGCGATTCTTCCTGCTGGACATGACTTGCGGATGAGCTTCTTAGCGAATCTGAGGCGATCTTTTGTATGTTTTGTAACATAACAACATATGCAACTATTGAGTTTCTTTATAATCGTAATATCACTTTAAAAATCGATAATTGTATATATATAGAATGTAAAAACAATCATGCAGCACGAACGTTGCACCATGGTCACCTGGGTAAGCTAATATTGGAATATGCATTCCAATATCGAGGAGTGGGTGGAGCGTCATCCTGAGTGTTGTCCCAATGGGCATGCCTGGACAATTGGTGCGGGTACTACTCTGGCCAGTGCATTCCTACCGGGCCGGGAATCAGGGATGGTTGAGGGTCACCGCACGTGGACCCGCACGCAATGTCATAGCGTTATTCATGCTGAGTTTGGTGTGAGTTTGCTCTAGAGGAGCTGGTGGCAGTTGACCCTGAGTGAGGGCATGTATGAGAGCACCAATGCGGAGATCAGTTTTTTAAGCTGTTGAATAAATCGACCTCAACGTGGGGTTTACTCCTCGTCACAATTCCTCACGGAAGGGATTGGGTAAAACAGTGTGGCACCTGATTTAAATATTCCGATAGATATTTCTGACAGTGCTATTAAAATACATGCACCATACGTAAAGTCGAACGCAGTCCCATACATACGACAGAAAGGTTAGGGATGATTAAGAGACTGGCTGCAGGTGCAGCTTTGACATGTGTTTTCGTAGGTATCGCAGCACCTAGCAATGCAGCCGAGGCAGCCCCTTCAGGTTTTGAGCCAGGTACGGCTATTCAAGTTGTATAATCCTTCATTCGATGATCAAACACCTTCGGTGCTCTATCCTGTTGAAGCAGGAACGGTGTCTCTCGTTGATGTAAAGAAAGCGGCTAGCCGTGCCTTTGAACAGTGGGAAAAGCACAACGAGTCCGCTGGTGATGTCGGTGATGATCTTTCACTGCAGAGTATCGTAGATCTCATTGAGCGTGACACTTTCCCCACCGACGATGAGCAAGAGCTCAATAATGTGGCTTTGCTTATCGGCGAACTCCTGGTGAGGGAGGCCGGTGGAGAGTGGACGTCGTACATCTCAAAGAAAAATGATGAAGATGAATCGCTGGAGATTTTCGGGGTTTTTGGCACCGGTGGCACTGAAGGATTATCTGTAGTGGGTAATTGAGTTCGCATGGTTAGTGAAAAAACACTACCTCGTCCATTATCTGCCCTTTTCCCCTCTAATCAGCGCTGAGCTGATCTGAAAGAATTTGTACAAGTGATTTTCTAACAGTTCTCATCTGCGTAAAAACCCTTAACCTGTTATACCTATATCAGGTTAAGGGTTTTGGCTTTTGTCCTGACACCCACCTTTTTAGTGACGGTGAGGCATTGCACAGCCCGTACGGTGGATGTACAAGCGATGAGGCCAGCAGATTGATCTCGATTCTTGGATTGGCGTGTATCGGTATAAGGGTAGCTACTGTGGGTGCGCTACATAGGGAAAGACCCTGCTAACAGTTGTAGAGGTGTCTTAATTAAGGCTGGTTGGGTCGCAGTGAGCCGTTAAGGAGCACACAATTCTAAGTATTCCCGATAACATTCTCGACAATGAACACAACAGCATTATCAGTGACAGTGACTCGTGCCCAATCGTCCTTAGTAGTGTTAAGCCCAAGGTTGTTGGCTTTCTTTTCGGCCATGGCACAGGCAGCATAGATTTCTGAAATGGTGGCGCCGACAGCGTAGTCCACTGGCACAGTAAAACGGTGTTCGCGCACAGTGCGGGTGGATACTTGAACGGTGGTCATGGGGTGACCCTTTCTTGTTTGTGTGTGAGAGGTGTTGTATGTGTGTGTGCAGCAGTGGTAGTTAATCGAACACAATCTCAGTGCCAAAGATGGTGGGGGCGTGCGGAAAAGCCTGCATCTCTTTGGTGTTGACAGGCTGATCGAGCTGCATGTCGAATTTTTCTATGTCTGATTCAGCGAGCGGAAAAATGCGCTGATCAGCTGGATCTGAGTGCTCTGCAGGGGTTGTGTAAGTATGGTCGTGTTTCGTCATGGTGACTAAAATCCTTAAATGAGAATGTCTGTTGGTTTAGCAGAGTGAGTGCGGCAATAGTCTGTGACAGTAGGGAATGCCTCTGATTTGAGTGCCGGCTTGTTTGTCACTGGATCTGCTGCCAGCACGTGATCAGCGAGCAGCACGATAATGCCCTCTGGTTTGTCTGAGCCAAAAGGGTTGTCAGCACAGACATAATCAAGAAAATATTGACGCGACTCACACTGCTGCGGTGCGCGGTCGAGTTCATCAAGGCGTGTAGCGTAACCGGCAAAGAGTTCATGGAGTCGCGGGTGCTCAACATTAAGTGCGTAGAACAGGTTGCGGTGGGGGTCAATCTCGATAGAGGTGGGTTCGCCGGTTATGGCGTCACTAAGCCATTCGGCAGCCACTTCGGCATGGAGTCCGCGAGTAGCGTCACAGGCTGTAAGTTCGGCTGCAATTTCACGCATCTGTGCATAGAGCAGCTTCTGTGTTGGTGGGCAGGGTAGAGCAGTCATTTTTTACTCCTTATATATGGGGTGGGTAAGAGGTAGTACTGCGCACTAGTGTCCGACCGCAGCTGTGCTGCGGTGCTCTTTTGGCGGTATGACCAGCACCTTCCCTGGGGCCATTATGTTAATAATAGTAATAAAGAAACTATTAACTTTAGTATTCACAATTATTTCATACATGTGTTATGTTAATTACTATGAAACGTTCTTTAGTTTCATTACAGTAAATTAACTACATTTATGAAGGTGGTTTTTTATGACTTTTAATAAACAGGGTCGAGAGGTAGGGGTTCGTCCTCAGTTTGTACTGGGATCTCGGATTGCTCGTCCTATTGCGTTGGCGCTCGCCACCACTGTGGCGATTGGCGGTGTGGCAGTGGCGACATCTGATCATGTGGCACAGTTTGGTATGGCAACTGCGTCTGCTGCGACGTTGCCGGACAGTATTGTGACCAGTGTTTCTTATACGTTGAACGGGCTGTCATTTTCTGACCCGGTTGAGCTGGGTATCAGTGACAACGACAAGCGTGAAGAGCTTCTAGGAGACATCACCAAGGGTGAACTGCGATTGCAGATGGAGTTTTCGATCCCGGATTCAGCAACTGCCGAGGATGAGTACGTCTTTAATCTCACCGGCGATGGACTTCGGTTTTTCAATTCAAACGATCGCACCGTCCCTGTACGCAATGATGCAGGTATTCGTGTCGCAGATCTTTTGGTGAGCAACGGTGGTACGCGCGGTACGTTGACAAACTTTAGTTCGGATGCTGGCACTACTTCTCGCACCGCAGCTCTTGATATGGAACTGTACGGGTGGGTGAGTAGCGCCCAGCAGACGGGTGAGCGACCAATTCAAGACTGGACTGTGGGTAAGACTGAGGGTCAGGTTGAGAACAAGGTAGTCCGCTACGGCGTTGCTGGACACCCGTGGATTATCAGTACTGTCCAGCACACGTGGGTTAAGTCTACGCAGACCGTGTCGCATTTCCGAAGTGAACAAGACTGGAAGATTAATCAACCACCAGCTGTTGATATGGGCGCATTAGCATACGCAGCTCCACTTGGCGTCGTGGTCGGGCACGCCAATGTTGTCATTAGCAATAACAACGGTGCTGGATTCCGGGGTGCGCTTGTCAATACCACACCCACCACACGCGACGTGATACTTAATTTCACAGCCGCAGACGGAGCCACTTTACGCGAACGTTCCGGAGGTGGATTTGAGGATTTCGACGTTTTCTCGGAAGTTCCTCGGGTAGAGGAAACATCGACGAGGATCAGCTATTCTTACAAAAATTCATTTGAATATGACGAATTTGTTGCCGCATTTCCCGAGTACGACGTAGCTGCGTGGGAACCAACCGTTGTGTATTCAGCGGATAAGACCACAGCAACAGCGACGTTTAAGAATATTCCTTCGGATATTTCCTTTAGTTGGACTGGTATTGAAGCACTAGAGCCATTTAGCCCTGGTAAAACCTTCGAACATAAGGTGCAAGGTTCTGTTGGTGAACCAGCGGGGGCGTTCACTAGGGATAACTATTTCACTGAGGGTGAGCTCTACAAACATCGCCACGCAGACGATCTGCTTTCCGGTGATGGCTTGTTTGGCCCCAACATCACCGATGGCGATGGCAACCTCCCCTCTGTTGATGACGGCAAGGACGGTGACGATGGGTCTGATGGCTCAGACGGCCGAGACGGTGTTGTCGCCATTGATGTTGTTGACAATGCTGACGGCACGGTGACTGTCACCTTGTCCGATGGCACTACGTTTACTCTTGATGCTGGTCAAGACGGCAAAGATGGTCTTGACGGGCTTGATGGTACTGGCCTAACGCTGGAATCTGCTACCCCTGATGAGGACGGCAACATCACCTATGTTCTTTCTGACGGTACTGAGTTCACTGTGCGCAACGGTGTTGATGGGTCAGACGGTAAGGACGGCAAAGATGGAGTCAATGGCACAGATGGCGTAGACGGGTCAGACGGTAAAGGTCTGGTAGAGGTGTCCCGAGTTACCAACGACAACGGCTCAGTGACCATTACCTACGAGGACGGTTCACAGATCACCACGAAGCCAACGCCGACAAACTGGCTGTCCAAGCTGCTTGATTTGCTTCTCCCGCTGTTTAATCTGTTCGGTCTTGGTGGCGGCTCCGTCATTAGTTCCAGTAAGTAGTTTTTTCACTCCCTGTTTTGAGTTTTTTTCTCACCTTTATATAGATAAGGAATATTCACATGTCTTTGAAGCTTAATTCTCGTCGTCTTGCATCCATTGCTGTCGCTGTTGCAGTCGGTGTCTCTGGTGTTGCTGCTGTTGGTGCGGCACCAGCTACGGCTCAGCAGGTAGGTGCTGGTACCCCGATTCACGTTGTCAACCTTGATCGCACCGTTGTTGATCCAGTGACTGGTGACATCACCTTCCACTTCACCGACGGCACTTTTGTCACCCTCAAGGCGGGTGTTGATGGCAAGGATGGTACCGATGGCCAAGATGGTGTGATCGGCAAGGACGCAACCATTGTTGATGTCGCTACGGAGTCCAATGGTGATGTCAAGCTCACCTTCTCTGATGGCACCGTCGTCACCATTCCTGCAGCTAAGGACGGTGTGGATGGTGAAGATGGCAAGGATGGCGAGGACGCTACTGTGGTGTCTACTGCGACTGACGCCAACGGCAATATCGTCATTACGTTCTCTGATGGCTCTGTGCTTGTTGTTGCTAACGGTAAGGACGGCAACGATGGCTCAGACGGCCAGGATGGTGCTGATGGTGAAAATGGCAAGGATGGTGAGAACGGCGCTAACGCGACCATTGTCGATCAGATTGCCAATGACGATGGTTCCATTACCATTGTGTTCTCCGATGGTTCTGAGGTCACTATCCCAGCGCCAGCTAAGGGTGCCACCGATGAGCTGGCACAGTGTCTGCTGAACCCGAAGATGTTGCTGCTGGCAGCAATTCCTGCTGCAGGTGCTATTGCTAACGCTGTGGCACCGGCGATCCCACGTGTTGTTGAAGATGTGCGTGCACAGTTCAATCTTCCAAGCCTCAACCCCCAGTTTGATCAGTGGCTCTACAACGCGACCAAGGATATTGATGCAGGGTTGTTGATCTCTGGTGCTACCGGCCTTGCTGTGCTGTCGGTGCTCGCTGATGATTTCTGTGGCGACATTGATGCCGATGACAACGCAGATGGTGACGTGGCGGCAGAAAAGCCAACTGGCTCTTCTGGGCTTGGATCATCTGAACAGAGTGAAAAGGTTGATGGTGACGACGATAGTGTGATCGACACTGAAACTGATGCAGATCTCGAAGTAGAAGAAGACCCTGAGCTTGTTAACGCAGGTTAACGCCAGTGTAATGCTGGATTAATACAGCAGCATGAAGAAAAACCTTTAAGAAATTTTCTTAAAGGTTTTTTAGTTTTCTGGGGACATGTAAGAAGTTAATAAGTAAATAATAGTTTAGTTGCATATAGTTATCTATAACGTATATCTTTAAAAGTAGTTTAAAAGTCATTAATTACTTTATGGGAAATAATAATTAAGTTTTCATCTTTTAACTAGTTACAGCATGTTATTACCTTTTATGAAAGGCGTTTCACCTTGTCTCTTAATTTGAAGAAGAATTCTGCGCGTTCTATTACCGCGCTGACTGTTGCTGGTCTGGGTCTGTCTATTGTTCCTGCGGCATCTGCACAGGATGTTGCGGATGACACTACCAACTCCGATTCCACCCGTGATGCCATTTGTGCTGCTGCACCGCTTGTTGCAGGCGCAGCAGTGGGTGTTGGTCTGCTGTCTCAGCAGCCAGAATTCCAGCATATGGTGTCCCAGATTCAGTCTGACGCACAGCGCATTGGGCAGGATCTCAGCAATCAGTTCAACAACTCTCTTGAATCGCTCAACATTGGCCTCGGTAACGGCGTGCACGGCCCACAGCAGAACGCTGTGCAGGGTATTGATCTCACTGAAGCAGCACGAACCATGGCTGGATGGAATGACCTGGCGGCACAGGTGGGCCAGACTGCAGGCCCTGCTATCGGCGCTGTTGCTGGTACTGCCGGCCTGATCGCACTGGTTGACTACTGCTGGCTGGAAGGCTTCGACTTCGCGGGTGGCTCCAGTGGCACTGATGGTGAAAATGGTGTTGATGGTCAAGATGGTACCTCGATCACCATTACTGAGATTAAGACTGATGATGACGGCAATACCATTGTTGTCTTTTCCGATGGTTCTGAAATCACCATCACCAATGGTAAAGACGGCGCTGCTATCACCATTGTTAATACTTACCGCGACGATGAAGGTAATACTGTTGTTGAGTTCTCTGACGGTTCCACCATTGTTATCGACAAGGGTGAAGACGGTAAAGATGGAGAAGACGGCAAGGACGGCGAAGACGGTAAGGACCTTACCGTAACTGATACCTACATCAACGATGATGGAGACACCGTTGTTGAGCTTTCCGATGGTTCCACGATCATTGTAAAGAAGGGTACCGATGGTAAGGACGGTGCTGACGGCTCTGACGGTGCTGATGGAGTCAGCATCACTGTGGAGAACTCTTATGTTGATGCGGACGGCAACACTGTTGTCGAATTCTCCGATGGCTCCAATGTGACCATCAACAAGGGTGAGAAGGGCGACAAGGGTGACGCTGGCGCCGATGGCGAAGACGGCGCAGATGGTGAATCAATTACTGTTGTTAACACCAGCAACGATGCTGAAGGCAACACTCTTGTTGAGCTCTCCGATGGCACTGTTATTACCATTAATAAGGGTGATAAGGGTGACGCTGGCGCCGATGGTGAAGATGGAAGTAATGGCGCAGATGGCGAGTCCATTACGGTCATCGAAACCCGTTTCGATGCGGACGGCAACACTGTTGTGGTGTTCTCGAACGGCACTGAAATCACCATCAACAAGGGTGAGAAGGGCGACAAGGGAGATACCGGCGAAGACGGTAAGGACGGACTGACCCCGTACATCGGCCCAGATGGTAACTGGTGGATCGGTGAGAACAACACCTGTACTGCTGCACGTGGCAATGACGGTAAAGACGGTGACACCCCACGCATCGGTGATAATGGTAATTGGTGGATCGGCATCGTTGATACCGGCGTTCCTGCTCGTGGTCAGGATGGCGCCAACGGAGCCGATGGTGCTAACACCGTTGAGATCATTAATGGCTACTGGTACATCAATGGTGAAAATACCGGTGTCAAGGCAGTTGGTGAAAATGGCACCAACGGAGCCGATGGACAAGACGGTGAAAATGGAACCAACGGTGCTAACACCGTTGAGATCATTAATGGCTACTGGTACATCAATGGTGAAAATACCGGTGTCAAGGCGCAGGGTCCAAAGGGCGATAAGGGTGACACTGGTGACACGGGCGCTCCGGGCGAGGGTTCCGGTAATGTGGACATTGAGATCCGAGAATCGAGTTATCCAGGTGGTGGCCAGGCCACCATCATCATTCTTGATCAATTTGAATATGAAATCCCGCACACTGTTATTGGTGACAACGGTAACTGGTACATCGGTGAAAAGGATACTGGTATCCCAGCTCAGGGTGGCACTGGAACACCTGGTGAGGATGGCCTCACACCACACATTGGCGACAACGGTAACTGGTGGATCGGTGATACCGATACAGGTGTCTCTGCAAGCCCGACCCCCGTTGGTGAGGCGGTAGCGGGTGTCACTGATGTGGTCTTCAACACTAGTGATGAACCCAAGACCATTACTGCAACGATCAATGGTGAAGAATATGATTACACCCTTCCACCACATAGTGCTGTTGTGTTCTACGCTACAGGTTCACCAATGGCATATTCTCTACCGAATGCATCGGGCCTCACTGTTATAGGTACTGAAGAGACTCCTGGTTTCACCACTATTCGATTCAGTGACCATTCCACTGTGACCATTCCACATGGACGAGATGGCACCAACGGTACTAACGGAACTGACGGTAAGGATGGTCTCACCCCGCACATCGGTGAGAACGGAAACTGGTGGATCGGCGAAAAGGACACTGGTATTTCGACAACCTTTGGCGGTGGCGGCAACCCTGGTACCGGCAATGACTGCATCACGGTCCCAGGTGATGATCTTGGATTCCCAGATGATGCTGAGGCCGGTGCAGAGACCGGTGCAGATGCCGAAGGTACTATTGACTAAAGGTCATAGAGCAACGACCATGACTGATTAAAGTCGGAACACAACCCCTAGAGATATTCTCTAGGGGTTGTTGTGTATGTGTGCCACGGGCCTTGCCTTAGAAAAAAGGAGGTTTCTCTGGTGGGGTCAGACAGAAGTCTTGAGCAAAAATCTCAAGACTCTTATGTGGTTCAGTGGGTGGGTTAAAACCATAGTAGATGTTGGTGTAGTAAGTCTCATACCATGAGATTAACTGCTGTTGATGGGGTGACCCCCAGATTGCCTCGTGAATCATCTCAGCGGAACCGAGCTCAGATTTAAGATTAATCATTCGTGCGGGGTAACTGTGGATTATCCCTGTGTGATTATCGTGCACAATGTAAATGGTGGGGGTGGGCTCTTCGGACAGTGGTTCATTATTGGGGATGCCGATAAAAGTACCTGTATAGCCAGTGGATGTGCGCACCGGTGATTGCGCCAATAGGGTGATCGTTGTTTTGTCCAGGCACGCAAAAGAATGAAGGAAATCATCAAAAGCTTTGATGAAATCGTCGCTTAATTCTGGGCGACGCTTATCCAACCAGGCGAATAGTTCCTTGCGATCTGCCGTAGGGAACTGCTCTTTGTGGGTGCGGTTCTGTTCGTCAATAGCGGCTGCGAGCTCTGCAACGTCTGCGTCAGCTTTAGTTGTTTCTGTTACTTGTGCGTCAGCCGCTTGTGCAGCGCGCTCTTCTTTAATCTCATCGAGAAGATCTTCGTCGTAGTCGAAAGGATCAATCGGCGCAGCATCATCATATGGTTCATAGGGTGAAGGCACGATGACATGATCGGGCATGACACCGTTATCGGGGTTGTACGTGCCGTAGGCTTCATGGTCTTGGCGACTGCTGAGGTCATCCATATGGTTGTCAAAATCATCATTGCTGATGGCTTGATACTTATAGGCAAGCGACCATGGCGCAGGTTTGCTGGGTTGCGGTGTAGTCATAGGGTAGTGTGCCCTCTTCTGGAAAAATATCGGTGAATAAGTGGGGGTTGAGTACAGCAGAACAATATACACAGCAAGGCTTGTACATCTGTGGTTGATTAAAGCATAAAAAATACCCCTCAACCTTTTGTTAAAGTAAAAACACTCCTTTGCTTCTCCTTGTGGATTCGCGAGCCACACAGTCCGTAGCCACACGTGCTGTCTGAAGGCTTCCGACAAGAGCTGCTGCCATTCTTCTTCTAGGCGTTGCGTCCTGCTTCGCAGTTCCGCGCGACGAGTCCGCTACCTGCTGCTTCCTGCAGAAAGATCCCGAGTTCCTAGAGTCGCTGTGGTAGTGTTTGCTTGTGAATTACGTTGTTCAGTCGGCTACGGAGGCCGACATCGATGAGGCTGCTGCGACCCTAGCCGTAGCCTTTGTTTCCTATCCTTGGACTAGATGGTGCCTTCCCGAGGCGGATTACGACTCGCGATTGTTGAGGCTTCAATCGATCTATCTCTCTCATGCTTTACAGCACGGCATGATTTTGATAACACCAAATCGCGATGGTGTGGCTGCGTTACTTCCTCCTAATGCACCTGAGCCTTCTGAAAGTGTTCAGCTTGAGATAGCTGAGATTATGGGCGATCGTGTCCAGGAGGTATTCGGTCTGGTGCTTCCGCCAAGGCTCGATACGTCTTGGGATTTTGCGACTCTTGGCGTGCGACCTGAATCTGCCGGGCGGGGCTTGGGTTCTGCACTCATCAAAGAAGCATTGCTGCGTGTTTCAGAGTCTGATCATCGACGGGTATCGCTTGAGACGTCAGCTGAAAGCAATGTTTCGTTGTACGAGCGTCATGGCTTCAAGGTCTCCCATCGATCAGAGGTTCCGGGTGGCCCTGTTGTTTACACGATGGGAGTGGAGCTGTAGCTCTTCCCGGCTTTGATATTGCGTCCTGCCGTTCGGACATAGCGGCAACTTCATTGTTTATATTCGGGAAACCCCGCGACTGATCTAACTCTCAGTCGCGGGGTTTCTTTTTGTCTCCTGCATACCTATGCGCGCGCCCGCGTACCCGTGCGAGTGTTACCTTTAGGCCAACTTGTGGCGTAAATTTGCCTTTTCACGCTGATCGCGCCCGCACGGTTTCCACTTCCACCAATTCCGCAACAGTACTGTGGTTGGGTTATCAAGCACCAAATTCTATCTCCACTGCGGTATCAGGTGCAGTGGCCAATCACGCTGCGAAAGATCTTCAGAAGTTTCAAACAGCCCTACAGTCCCGCAACCCAGACCAAAGAAAAGTTGTGATTGGTTATAGCTACGGCTCCACCGTCGCAGGTAAGGCCGCCTCTTCTAGCGAGCTCGATGTTCGAGCGCGCCATTTTCGGGGTGATGGTTACAGCATCGCACTCAATAATGCGGTGGAGATTAAAGGTTGATGTCATGGTGGGGCTCCATTAGTTAACTATTAAATAGTTATTTAATCGACCGCTAGGGGTTTATTACCTGCCTGCTTAAGTGCACGTTAGGCGTGTTTTAAGGGCTTGTTAAAAGTGCCTTAAAAGGCAGATAACGGTCGATTATCGGTACATAGGGGATTGTGCTGTTAGTGGTTGTTTAAAAGCCCTTTAAGAAACGATTAATTGTTTTTTACGGGTTAATTATTAATTGACACATAAGTGCCTTTTAAAAGTACGTTAATTGCTTTTTAATTGTCTTTTAAAAGACACTTCTATGTTACTATTAAATTAGTCAATAACGTTAGTCATAAACAATGCAGTTATTGAAGAGAAACTTCCCGACACAATGTACGAAATGGGGGTCACACATGGCTCAAAAACAGGACACGACACATGTATCAGAGGACGATGCCCCGTGGCGTAATGTGCGTATGCGCTTCCCAGAAACAGACGCTATCGTTGAGCGGTTTTTGGAAACACAGGGTGCTCGTGGCATCTCGCTTGCGATGCGACAGCTGATCTATTTGTTTGTCGCTGAATACGGTGATGTAGAGGTTGCTACCGTTATTGGCCTCAAGCTGGTGGAAAGCCTGCAGGCAGGGGCTGAGGGTAGTGATCTTTTTGCTCAGCTCGCGGCCGGGGTTGCTGACGTAGACGCTGTGACTACACGCAAGAAGGCACCGCAGCAGATAGCACCGCCATCGACCACAACCCGTGCACCTGATCAGGTAAATGAGTTTGTTGCCGAGGCGGAGAGTCAGCCGGTTGAGGAGTCAGTTGTTGAGGCCAAAGTACCCAAGCAGCAGGTAGCACCACAGCCGGCACAGAAGCCGGAGCAAAAACCAGAACAAAAGTCGGCGCAACCAGCACAGTCAGAGCCAGATGATGGCTTTGATATGGATGATGTCATGGGCCAAGCGTTCGGTCGCTAGCTCATACCTTGTTACAACGACACTTTTTAAGGGAAGAAGATTATGACCAGCGCTGTGAATGTGCAGAAGAAGACCACACAGAAAGTACTTAAGCCCATTAATACGAAGAATTACTCTGCGACAGATGCAGTACAGACAGGCCAGCACGGATCTGCTTTAGGCTCGAATATCGGTGTCTACACCTATACCGCTGGACTCGATATTGGAAACGGTTATGTCAAGGGCATTATCGAGGCAACCGGTGATACGACTGGCACGTCTGTTGATGTTATTGATATGCCCTCTGCAGCAACGCGCATGAGCCGGCCAACGGAAGTTCCCGAACCAGATGACACCGCTGTTGCTGTCACCGGTGCGGATTTCTTCAACCACATTGATACCAATTTCAATTCGCCTATGGTGAAAGGTAATTATCGTTACCTTTGTGGCACGCGCAGCTTGTCTGCACGAGGTAGCTTGGAGGAATTTGATCTGGTGGGTAACCGCTCCAAGGCGGAACAAGAACTGAGCAAGGTGCTGGTCATGGCAGTACTTGCGGCCAAGGCTGTGAAAGACTTTGTGGCAGCACATGGTCGAATCCCACAGGTTGCTGTTGAGGGTGATCCCGGTGTGCTGCGTGTGCATACGTATCTTGCACTTGCGTTACCGATTAATGAATATGTGGGTCACCGTCATGGGTATAAGGCACAGTTTATGGGTGATGGGGCAGCGAACCCGGCTGTGCATGTGGTGACGGTTAACAACTTTGAAACCCCAGCAACGGTGCAGCTCATCTTTGAGCGTGTCGAGGTCATTGCCGAGGGCGCATCGGCACAGTATGCCATTACCGCAGGTGGCGAAGTACTTATGAACGGAATGCTCGCCGATGTACGCTCCAAAGGGCTTGCTCTAGAGGGCGTGACAGCAGGTGATGTGCTACAAGCTCGCCACACAATCGGTGTGGATGTGGGTGAAGGTACTGTGAATTTCCCAGTCTTTACGGATGGGCGGTTTAATCATGATGCTTCACGCGCCTATGACAAGGGTTATGGCACCGTCTTGGAGTCGGCGATTCAGGCTATGGACGATGCTGGGTTGGCACACAACTTTAACTCGCGTAAGCAGTTGGCTGATTATTTGCAGCGACCACCGAGTGCACTCAAGCGGAATTTCTATACCCGCGTGGAACAGCATGTTGATCAGGAGGCAGTGTTCTTTGTTCAGGATGTGGCTGCAGAGTTCGCACGAGTGTTGAGCGACGTGGGTGCTCTTACCGAAGTAGCCTTTGTCTACGGCGGTGGTTCCGGCCCGCTGCGTGATCGACTGCATGAAGCGTTGCTGATTAAGGCAGCGGAGATGGGTTCGGAAGATACGTTCCCGGTGCTGTATTTGGATTCAGCATATTCGCGCAAGCTCAATCGCGAAGGACTTATGATTGCGGCACGCTCGATTGCAGCGAAAGCACGCAAGTAATTAATACCTAGTTCTTAGATGAAGTTTCAAACTTCATCTAAGAACTAGGTATTTTAAACTAGAGAATCTTATTGAGTATTGGTTTTAACTTTGTTACACTAGTAACAGGTTCTCTAGTGAGGGAGTGTCGTCCCAAGCTTAAGTATCTCGCAGATGTTCGTTCCCTTGGTTCCCCAAACCCCTCGTCGAATACCTGTGTGGAAGATTGCCAGTCTGTTGCTTTACCGTGTTCCTTTTCTTTCGCGGTTGATCTAAGCACAGGTTGGCAATTTTTTTTATGAATAATGTGCGAGAAAACCTCGGGGCTCGTCCCCGTGGTCATTGACTGCTCGAATGGGATTGCTGCTGATGTTGCACTCATCGAACACAGCCTGAGACTGTGCCAAAAAAACAACCACCATTGCAGCACTGCTGCAATGGTGGTTGCTCTGTGTTTTCTTTGGCGCGCTCTAGCCCCCAGAGTAGATGTATTGCGCAAGGGATCGGGCGGTAATGAGTGGCCGCTTCCCTTTACCTCGGGTACCAGGCACAGCTTTGAGTTGGCCTGAGTTGATGAGTCGATCAACCGAGCGTGAACAAATGCCGCCGAGTCGCTCCTGAACTTCAGCACGTGAGTAGGCGCGAAGATCCGCGTCCTGTAATTCAATATTAACAACAGGTTTAATAGTCGTTCTGGAAACGTGATTATGTAATGCAGTTGTTTGTGCTGTGATTGTGGTTCGACCCCGAGCAGCTGAATGAGTGCGATTCATAGGGGGATGGGGCATGGTGACACTACCTTTCTCGTTATTCGAATATGAACTGTAGAAACCGTTAATAAAGAATGTCAAAAAGCCTTTTATAAAGTTTCCCAGAACTATTGTTAGTTCATTAAGGAATAACTTTATACAAACTTATTCAATAAGTGAAAGGTGTGAGAGCGCTGTTTTTGGGGTGCACATTGGGTCTGCGTGAACTGTTTTCGACTCAGGGTTTGCCTTGGGGGTGAGGGTCAAAAAGGTGAGCTGGGGGAGTTGCGAGGCGGGGTTAGATGGATACGTTCAATCACAGATCCATCTGTCTGCACATATTGTTTTAGCCCACAGCATTGCCCCTTTGCGGGTGCACAATTTCAGGGGTGCTGTGTCCTAGCTGGGTTTGTGGGGTGGGAAAAAACCTCTGCATATTATGCGTGACAGAAAAGGACCCGGAGAGACATCTTGCAGAAAACTATGCACAGCGGCGACGTGTCGAAGGTGGCCTTGTAGTGCGGTTTGTTGCAGCTGGACGCGGATCGTGAATAAAACTAGCGGGAGTGACGGAGAGGTGCTTAAAAGCACTCGTAATGAATTCTTTCACCCCACGTTCACCCCACAAACGCGTGTTTTTTAACCCTAAAAATGAATAAAACCCCTGCAAGCAGGGGCTAAACAAGTGGTCCTAGCTGGGTTCGAACCAGC
>JGI2924J29684_1078336_pt1 | contig 42167 bp, 54 predicted proteins | sample BenlonsequencITS_FD_29684 | JGI IMG/M metagenome (IMG submission 29684) | reverse complement strand
GATGGAGACGTCCTGGGAAAGTAGGTCGCTGCCAGATTTAATATCAAAGCCTTACGGTTGTTCCGTAGGGCTTTGTTTTATGTGCAAGTAGATTTGCCGTTATCAAAATTGACAAAAAAGGAAAACCTATAATTGTAATGAACAATACAATTTTATGTTGCGTTTAATTTTACAAAAAAAACTGCAATTTGGAGAAGAAAATAAAATTAAAAAAATACTTGAAAAATTGATTATCATGTAGTAGAATATTGGATGTTGTGACATGGCATACGATGATACAGGAGATTGCTACTATTTGGGTAGGGAACTTCTGTGGAGAATGTCCGATTCGAGAAACCGGGCGACAAGTCACTGTACATTTTGCTATGCATATTACTATGCATATGATTTGGATATGTTCAGCCCAGGTAAATATATATAAATATATTCCTGGGCTTTAATATAGTCAAAGAGGAAACACCCGGCATAGTGTACAGAAGTCTGCTTGTTGTACGTAATAATGAGAAGGAGGATTATGTATGGCAAACAAACAGAAAATCAGGATTAGATTGAAAGCGTTTGATCATCAAGTTCTTGACCAATCGGCAGAGAAGATAGTTGAGACAGCTAAGAGGACAGGGGCTAAAGTGTCGGGACCGGTGCCGTTGCCTACAGAAAGAGAAGTTATAACAATACTCAGGGCACCACACAAGTACAAAGATTCGCGTGAACAGTTTGAGATGAGGACCCACAAGAGACTTATTGACATTCTGCTTCCTACACCAAAGACGGTAGACGCACTGATGAGATTGGATTTGCCAGCAGGTGTGGATATTGAAATAAAGCTGTGATGGCTTGGTAACTGTAGAAAAAAGGTCATGTTCACATGCATGAAAAAGCTCTTGTGAGAGCTGTTTCATGAAGTGAACCAATAACCAGAGGAGGGATAGTGTATGGAAAAATTTATGCTTGGTAGAAAAATAGGAATGACACAGGTTTTTGATGAAGATGGATTGCTGATTCCCGTTACTGTTATAGAAGCCGGTCCGATAACGGTTGTTCAAAAGAAGAAGCCGGAAACGGACGGATATAATTCAGTAAGGGTTGCGTTCGGTGATGTTCAGGAGAAAAGACTGAACAAGCCGGAAAAAGGTTTGTTTGCAAAATTGGGGATAGCACCTAAGAAGTATATCAGGGAATTTAGAGTTGATGATCCTGATAAATATGAATTAAAGCAGGAAATTAAAGTTGAGGAAATGTTCCAGCCCGGTGACAGGGTGGATGTGACAGGAATTTCAAAAGGTAAAGGATTTGCCGGTGTAATTAAAAGGTTTGGAAACAGAAGAGGTAAGGAAACACATGGCTCGATGTATCATAGAAGAGTAGGATCCATGGGAGCAAACACAAATCCGGCAAGAGTATTTAAAGGTAAAAAACTTCCGGGTCACATGGGTGTGGAAAGAGTAACTGTTCAAAATCTTGATGTTGTAAAAGTAGATGCCGAAAGAAACCTTATGCTTGTAAAAGGAGCAGTGCCGGGAGCCAAAGGTGGATTATTGATGATTAAAGACACGGTCAAGGCTCGTAAATAAAGAGAGTGAAAGGAGGATTTAAGATGCCGAAAGTTGATGTATATGATATAAACGGTAAAGTAGTCGGTGAGATAAATTTAAGGGATGACATTTTTGGAATTGAAGTCAACAAACACGCCATTCACCAGGTTATTGTAAACCAGCTGGCAAACAGAAGACAGGGCACTCAGTCAACAAAGACAAAAAGTGAAGTGCGCGGAGGCGGCAGAAAACCCTGGAGACAGAAGGGTACCGGAAGAGCAAGACACGGTAGCATCCGTTCGGCACAGTGGGTAAAAGGCGGAATAGCACTTGGACCGAAGCCGAGAAGCTACAAATATGCAGTTCCTAAGAAACTTAGAAGACTTGCGCTAAAGTCGGCATTATCATCAAAGGTCAATGAAAATGAATTGCTTGTACTTGACAGTTTGAATTTCGATGAAATAAAGACAAAGCAAATGGCAAATGTTTTGAAAAATCTGAAGGTTAATGATACTACTGCTGTATTGGTTTTGGCTGACAAGAACAGAAATGTGGAATTGTCGGCGAGAAACATTCCGGGGTTGAAGACTTTGTTTGTTAATACAATGAATGTGTATGACATAATAAGACATGACAAGTTTATAATCACCAAGGATGCCGTAGCAAAGGTTGAGGAGGTGTACGCATAATGAGACCTGCTGAGGATATAATTAAAAGGCCGTATATTACTGAAAAGAGCAATGCCGAGATTGCAAACGGCAAGTACACCTTTATTGTGGACGCAAAGGCTACAAAAACTGAAATAAGACAAGCAGTTGAAAAGCTGTTTCAGGTAAAGGTTCTCAAAGTGAATACGGTAAACTATAAGGGAAAAAGAAAGAGACTTGGAGTACATGAAGGCTTCAGACCGGATTGGAAAAAGGCAATTGTCAAGATTGATACGGAGCCAAAACCGGTAACATATTTGACTGAAGGCGGTAAAACAGCCACTACAACCAAGAAGTATAAAACAAGTATTGAAGAATTTGGTGCTGCACAATAAGAAGATCCTACCAGTAGTAAGATAGATTAAGGAGTGAAAAGAAATGCCAGTTAAAAAGTATAATCCAACATCTCCGGGAACAAGGTTTATGACTGTATCCACTTTTGAGGAGATAACAAAGAAAGAACCTGAAAAATCATTGTTGGCACCCCTCAAAAAGACTGGCGGCAGAAACTCGTACGGAAGAATTACGGTTCGCCACCACGGAGGGGGAGCAAAAAGAAAATATAGAATAATTGACTTTAAGAGGGACAAAGACGGAATAAAAGCAAAGGTTGCGGCTATAGAATATGACCCGAACAGAACAGCTTATATAGCACTTCTTCATTATGTTGACGGTGAAAAGAGATATATTATTGCTCCACACGGATTGAAAGTCGGAGATATAGTAGAATCAGGTGAAAATGCTGATATTAAGCCGGGAAATGCATTACCGCTTGAAAATATTCCGGTAGGTACGGAAATCCATAATATTGAGTTGAAGCCGGGTAAAGGCGGACAATTGGTTAGATCGGCAGGAAATGTTGCACAGCTGATGGCCAAAGAAGGTAATTATGCGCAGATAAGATTGCCTTCCGGCGAGGTAAGAATGGTTAGTTTGAAATGCAAGGCTACCATAGGGCAAGTAGGCAACATTGACCATGAAAATGTCTCAATCGGTAAGGCAGGAAGAAAGAGATGGATGGGAATAAGACCCACTGTTCGCGGTGTTGTAATGAACCCGGTTGATCACCCGCACGGCGGTGGTGAAGGTAAGTCACCGATTGGTAGACCAAGTCCGGTAACTCCATGGGGTAAACCGACATTGGGCTATAAGACAAGAAAGAAGAACAAGGCAAGTGACAAGTTCATTATTAAGAGAAGAAAATAATTCAATCGCTATGTGATAGGGTTTTCAGCGGCAAATGAAAGGAGGATATGGTAAGGATGAGTAGATCGGTAAAAAAAGGACCATATGTTGATCCGAAACTTCTTAAGAAAATAGAAGAAATGAATGCCAAAAACGAAAAGAAAGTTATAAAAACATGGTCCAGAGCTTCTACGATATTTCCTCAGATGGTAGGGCATACGATTGCAGTACATGACGGAAGAAAACATGTACCGATTTATATATCTGAAGAAATGGTTGGTCACAAGTTGGGAGAATTTGCTCCTACGAGGACGTTCAAAGGGCATGGTGCACATACTGAAAAATCCACGGCATTGAAGTAAGGTTGAGTTTACTGAAAGGAGGAGATCCGGGTGGCAAAAGAAGCAAAGGTAAAACAGGAGAATCTTGAAGAAAAAGAAAAAGCTTTGGAAGCTATTAATGCCAAACATAGAAAGTCAAGAAAACCGGCTTTGCTTACCAAAAGGGAAAAGAAAGAGCTGGGAATAGGAAAAGACCAGGGTAAGGCTATTTTGAGATATGCAAGAATATCTCCAAGAAAAGTAAGAATTGTGTTGGATCTTATAAAAGGCAAGGACATTGATGAAGCATATGCTATATTGAGATATACGCCGAAGGCTGCATCAAGTATATTGTTCAAGCTTTTAAAATCAGCCGAGGCAAATGCAACCAACAATAACGGATTAAACAGGGATAATTTGTATGTTGCGGAGGCATATGCGGATCAGGGACCTACTTTGAAGAGAATACTGCCCAGAGCTAGAGGTAGTGCTGACAGAATCAGAAAAAGAACCAGCCATATTACTTTGGTAGTCAAGGAAAGAAGCTAATGGAAAAGGAGGGTGGATAATGGGCCAGAAAGTTAATCCCCATGGACTGAGAATAGGAATTATAAAAGACTGGGATACAAAATGGTATGCCAATGACAAAAATTTCAGTGAGTATTTGGTAGAGGACTTCAAGATAAGAAAATTTATCAAGAATAAACTTTATTCCGCAGGTATTTCAAGGATTGAAATAGAGAGAGCTGCAAATAAAGTTAAAATTAACGTTCATGCTGCGAAACCCGGACTTATAATAGGCAAGGGTGGAGCCGGTATAGAAGAATTAAGAAAGCAGCTTGAAAAGATGACTCAAAAGAACATATTGATAAACATAACGGAAATAAAGGTTCCGGAATTGGACGCACAGATTGTTGCAGAGAACATTGCTTCGCAGCTTGAGAAGAGAATATCCTTCAGAAGGGCAATGAAACAGGCAATGGCAAGGGCTATGAGGCTCGGAGCTAAAGGTATAAAGACAGCTGTATCAGGACGTATTGCCGGTGCTGAAATAGCCAGAACAGAGCATTATCATGAAGGAACAATTCCTCTCCAGACTTTAAGAGCCGATATTGACTATGGCTTTGCTGAAGCCAATACAACTTACGGCAAATTGGGTGTCAAGGTTTGGATATATAAAGGAGAAGTTCTTCCGGCTGTTAAGAAGGACAAGGGCAGGAAGGAGGAAATAAGCAATGTTAATGCCTAAGAGGGTAAAGCACAGAAAAGTTCAAAGAGGACGAATGAAAGGTGTGGCAACCAGAGGAAACAAGGTTGTTCACGGTGATTACGGACTTCAGGCTCTTGAGCCGGCATGGATAACAAGTAATCAGATAGAAGCGGCGAGAATAGCCATGACCCGTTTTATAAAAAGAGGAGGAAAGGTTTGGATAAAAATATTCCCAGACAAACCTGTAACCAAGAAGCCTGCTGAAACCCGTATGGGAAGCGGTAAGGGTTCTCCGGAATATTGGGTAGCTGTTGTTAAACCAGGAAGAGTGTTGTTCGAAATTGCCGGGGTGTCGGAAGAAGTTGCAAGGGAAGCCCTGAGGCTTGCTATGCATAAGCTTCCCATTAAGTGTAAATTTGTAGCTCGTGAAGATGAAATGGGTGGTGAAGCAAATGAAAGCTAAAGATATAAGAAAGAAATCACAGGAAGAATTGCAAAAGGAGCTCGTGGAGTTGAAGGCGGAGCTTTTTAAGCTTAGGTTTCAGCATGCTACCAATCAGCTTGAAAATCCAATGAAATTAAGAGATGTCAAGAAATCCATTGCTCGTATAAAAACTGTGTTAAGAGAAAGAGAACTTAAGGGTATAGAGGTTTGATATCCTTTGAAAGGAGGTAGTTTTAGTTGGCTGAGAGAGGATTGAGAAAAGTCAGGGTTGGTAAAGTTACCAGCGACAAAATGGATAAAACTGTGGTTGTATCTATTGAAACCTCAGAAAAGCACCCATTGTATAAAAAATTCGTTAAGAGAACTTATAAACTCAAGGCTCATGATGAAAATAATGAATGCAAAATTGGTGATATAGTCAAGGTCATGGAAACACGTCCACTTAGCAAGGAAAAAAGGTGGAGAGTTGTTGAGATTATTGAAAGAGCCCGTTAATAACAGCTGAAAGGAGGTTCTATTATGATTCAGGTACAAACAATGCTTAAAGTTGCCGACAATACCGGGGCAAAAAAGGTTATGTGCATAAAGGTTCTTGGAGGTTCCAAGAGAAAGTATGCAAACATTGGTGACGTGATAGTAGCTTCCGTTAAAGATGCAACACCCGGTGGCGTTGTTAAAAAAGGTGACGTGGTCAGATGCGTAATTGTACGTTCCAAAAGAGGTATCAGAAGACCGGATGGTTCATATATAAGGTTTGACGAAAATGCGGCGGTTTTGATCAGAGAGGATAAAAACCCAAGAGGAACCCGTATTTTTGGGCCTGTTGCAAGAGAATTAAGGGATAAGGAATATATGAAAATTTTGTCCCTCGCACCAGAAGTTCTATAAGGGAGGAGGCGGCTTAAGTTGAGTAACAAGGTTCATGTAAAAAAAGGAGATACAGTTGTACTTCTAACCGGCGAAGGGAAAGAAGCAGGAAAGAAGGGCAAAGTTTTAGAGGTAAATACCAAGGACGGAACTGTTATTGTTGAAGGAATGAATATTGTAAAGAAGCATCAAAAACCCAGATCACAATATCAGCAGGGCGGTATAATTAATAAGGAAGCGCCCATACATGCTTCAAATGTTATGTTGGTTTGCCCGAAATGCGGAAAGCCCACGAAGGTTAGAAGGCGTATTTTGGAAAACGGAGAAAAAATAAGAGAGTGCAAGAAGTGCAACGGTACAATAGATGTAATACGTGAAGCGAAAAAATAACGAGCTACTCTGGGAAAGGAGGTAAATGTTGATGCCAAGACTAAAAGACAAATATTTTAATGAAGTTGTACCGGCTTTACAGGCAAAATTCAAATATAAAAGTCCAATGCAGGTACCAAAGCTTGAAAAGATTGTATTGAACATGGGAGTCGGGGATGTAAAGGATAATCCCAAAGCCATAGAAGCAGCGGTTAATGACATGGCTCTGATAAGTGGTCAGAAGCCCGTTGTAACCAAAGCAAAAAAATCAGTTGCCGGATTTAAGATAAGACAAGGAATGAGCATCGGTTGCAAAGTAACACTGAGAGGAAACAAGATGTATGAATTTGCCGACAAGCTCATAAATGTTTCCCTGCCAAGAGTAAGGGACTTTAGAGGTGTTCCTGTAAATTCTTTTGACGGAAGAGGAAATTATTCCTTGGGTGTAAAAGAACAGCTTATATTCCCTGAAATTGACTATGACAAGATTGATAAAATAAGAGGAATGGATATAACGTTTGTTACAACGGCAAAGACCGATGAAGAGGCAAGGGAACTCCTCAAATTATTGGGAATGCCGTTTAGCCAAAGCTAAAGGAGGGATTTTTGCGTGGCAAAAAAATCGTTGATTGTGAAACAGCAAAGAAAGCCTAAATATAGGACAAGAGCATATAACAGATGCAAACTTTGTGGAAGGCCACATGCTTATATGAGAAAGTTCGGAATTTGTCGTCTGTGCTTCAGAGACTTGGCTTATAAAGGTCAGATACCCGGTGTTCGCAAAGCAAGCTGGTAGTTATCTTGTGAAAGGAGGTAAAACACATGCAGGCAACTGACGTAATCGCAGATATGTTGACCAGAATAAGAAATGCTTGTTCTGCAAAACATGAAACGGTTGACATACCTGCTTCCAATATTAAAAGAGCAATAGCAAACATTTTGCTGGAAGAAGGTTATATAAAGGGCATTGAGGAAATAGATGACGGCAAGCAGGGAGTGTTAAGGTTAAAATTAAAATACACGGCCAACAAGCAAAATGTCATTTCCGGATTAAAGAGAATCAGTAAACCAGGACTTAGAGTATATGCCGGAAAGAGTGAAATACCCAAAGTTCTGGGTGGCCTTGGAATTGCTATAATTTCCACTTCAAAGGGAATTATGACGGATAAAAAGGCAAGAGCAGAGGGTGTTGGCGGAGAAGTTTTAGCATTCGTTTGGTAATCCAAAAAGTTTCTGAAAAGGGTTTAAGGTAAAATATCTTAAACTCACAATGTTAAGAACTGGAGGTGCAAAAATGTCAAGAATAGGTAGGATACCGGTAGCAATTCCAAAGGGTGTTGATGTTAAGCTGGGTGACAACAATACTCTTACCGTTAAAGGACAAAAAGGAACTTTGACGAAACAGTTCCACAAAGATATGATTATCAAGGTTGAAGGAGATAAAATTATTGTTCAGAGGCCTTCTGATGAAAAGAAACACAAAGCATTGCACGGTTTAACGAGGACTCTCATAAACAATATGGTTATAGGAGTTACTCAAGGATACGAGAAAGCCTTGGAGATAAACGGTGTGGGTTACAGAGCACAGAAGCAGGGTAAAAAGCTGATTCTGACTCTGGGATATTCCCATCCTGTTGAGATGGAGGAACCTCAGGGTATAACTGTTGAAGTGCCCGCTCCGAACAAAATAGTTGTAAAAGGGGCCGACAAACAGGCTGTGGGTGAATTTGCGGCAAAGATAAGAAGCAAGAGAGAACCTGAGGTTTACAAAGGCAAAGGAATTAAGTATGAGGATGAAGTAATCAGACGCAAAGAAGGTAAAGCAGGCGGCAAAGGTAAGAAATAGGAGGGAGTGAAATAGATGATAAAAAAACCTACTTCGAATGTTGCCAGATTAAGAAAGCATAAAAGGGTTAGAAAAAAGGTTTTTGGCACGCCGGAACGCCCACGTTTGAATGTATACAGGAGCTTGACAAACATTTATGCTCAGGTAATTGATGATACGGTTGGTAGAACTCTTGTTTCTGCTTCGTCGCTTGAAAAGGAAATAAAAAGCAAGTTGGGCTATTGCGGAAACAAACAAGCTGCCAGGGAAGTAGGCAAGCTGGTTGCACAGAGGGCATTGGCCAACGGTATAAAACGTGTTGTTTTTGACAGAGGCGGATATATATATCACGGTCGAGTAAAAGAACTTGCAGAAGGTGCAAGAGAAGCAGGACTTGAGTTTTAATAAAAGGAGGGAGAAAAATTTGCAACGCATAGATGCAAGTGTATTGGATCTTAAAGAAAAAGTTGTAAATATCGGACGTGTGACCAAGGTTGTTAAGGGTGGTAGGAATTTTAGGTTTAGCGCCCTTGTTGTTGTAGGAGACGAAAACGGTCATGTGGGCAGCGGTATGGGTAAAGCCGCTGAAATACCCGATGCAATAAGAAAAGGTATAGAGGATGCCAAGAAGAATCTTATAAAAGTTCCGATAGTTAATACCACAATTCCTCATGAGGTAATTGGAGAATTCGGAGCAGGAAAAGTACTTTTAAAACCGGCACAGCCCGGTACGGGAGTTATAGCCGGAGGTCCTGTCAGAGCGGTTTTGGAATTGGCAGGTATAAAAGATATCAGAACAAAATCTTTGGGTTCAAACAACCCGATAAACATGGTTCATGCAACTATAGAAGGGCTCTCTCGACTGAAGACTGCAGAAGAAGTGGCAAAGCTTCGCAATAAGACCGTGGAAGAAATATTAGGTTAGGAGGGAACTCTGGTGGCAAAGCTGAAAATAACTTTGGTCAGGAGTATCAGCAAATTAAATGAGTCACAGACAGCAACAGTCAGAGCTTTAGGACTCAGAAAAAGGGGTTCCTGTGTAGAACAGCAGGATACTCCTCAGATAAGAGGTATGATTAAGAAAGTTGAACATGTTTTATCAGTAGAAGAGATATAAAGGAGGTGTGATCCATGAAGTTGTTTGAATTACAACCTGCTCCAGGCTCGAAGAAGCTACCGAAAAGAAAAGGAAGAGGGCACGGGACCGGTAACGGAAAAACTGCCGGAAGAGGACACAAAGGTCAAAATGCCCGTTCCGGAGGCGGGGTAAGACCCGGATTTGAAGGTGGACAAATGCCTCTCTACAGAAGAGTTCCAAAGAGAGGTTTCACTAATATATTCTCCAAAGTGTATACAGAAGTTAATGTATCGGCTTTAAATGCGTTTGATGATGGTACGGTTGTAACACAGGAGCTTTTGAAGGAAAAGGGCATTATCAAGAAGATTAACGACGGTGTTGTAATTCTTGGTAATGGGGAGCTCAAAAAGAAGCTTACTGTAAAAGCTGCAAGATTTAGTAAGACTGCTGCAGAGAAGATTGAGGCTGCAGGAGGAAAGGTCGAGGTGATATAAAATGGGGTTGTTTACAACTATAAGAAATGCCTGGAAAATAGCTGATTTGAGAAAAAAGATGTTTTTTACATTACTGATGATATTCATATTCAGACTGGGTTCTTTTATACCGGTTCCGGGTTTGAATCCTGATGCATTAAAAAGCATGGTGGATCAAGGAACAATTTTTGGATTCTTTAACATATTATCCGGTGGAGCGTTTGAAAATGCAACGATCTTTGCCATGAGTATAACCCCTTATATCAACGCTTCGATCATAATACAGCTTTTAACAGTGGCAATCCCCAAACTTGAAGCTCTTGCAAAAGAAGGAGAAGAAGGTAGAAAAGCTATTGCAGAATATACGAGATATGGAGCAGTTGTTCTTGGATTCCTCCAGGCAACAGCATTTTACTTCGGATTGGCCCAGGCGGTTAATGAAAGAAATGTATTGTCATTTATTACAATAACTCTTACATTTACAGCGGGTACCGCCTTCCTCATGTGGCTGGGCGAACAAATTACGGAATATGGAATAGGAAACGGAATATCCTTGCTTATCTTTGCAGGTATTGTATCAAGAGGACCCAGGGGAATACTTTATCTGTGGGATCTGTACAGGTTGGAAAGACTGGGTAAAGGTATCCTTGGAATTTTTGGAGTACTGGGCGTATTGCTTCTCTTCGTAGTAATTATTGCTTCAGTTGTATGGGTTGATCAGGCTGAGCGCCGTATACCCGTACAATATGCAAAACGTGTTGTCGGCAGAAAAATGTATGGCGGGCAGAGCACTCATATTCCGATTAAGGTTAATATGGCCGGAGTTTTGCCTATCATATTTGCCACATCATTTGTTGCACTGCCTGCAACAATAGTGGGATTCTTCTTCCCAAACTCAACTCATCCTGTAGCCGAGTACTTTAGAAGTTTTCAGAGCAGGATTGAAGTAGCAATATTGACCGGTCTTTTGATTATCTTCTTTACGTTTTTCTATACATTTATCCAGTTCAATCCTGTTGAGGTTGCAAACAATCTTAAGAAAAACGGCGGGTTCATACCTGGAATAAGACCGGGGAAACCAACGTCTGACTATATTTACAAGGTGGTTAGCAGAATAAGTTGGTTTTCAGCCCTGTTCCTCGCCATAATCCAAATATTGCCTTCATTATTGCAGGCAATAACCGGAATCAGAGGAATATGGTTTGCAGGAACCAGCGTGCTTATCCTTGTCGGCGTTGCCCTCGAAACAGTTAAGCAGATTGAGTCACAGATGATTATGAGACACTACAGAGGATTTCTGGAGTAATGCATGATGCATTAAGATAAGTTTTGTATCGGCAATTTTGGTAACTGGTGAGGAGGATGGACTATGAGACTTGTTCTGCTTGGAGCACCTGGTGCGGGAAAAGGAACGCAGGCGGTGGTTATATCACAAAAGTACAATGTGCCTCACATATCGACGGGAGACATATTCCGCTCTAATATAAAAAACGGCACCGAACTTGGCAGGAAAGCAAAAGAGTATATTGACAAAGGATTACTGGTGCCGGATGAATTGACGGTGGATATCGTAAAAGACAGAATTTCTCAGCCTGATTGCAAAGCGGGATTCATTCTCGACGGTTTCCCCAGAACGATATATCAGGCGGAAAGACTGGACGAGATTTTAAAAGAATTGAATGTTGAATTGGACTGCGCTTTAAACATATATGTTCCTGACGAGGAAATAATTAAAAGAATGTCAGGACGAAGAGTCTGCTCAAAATGTGGTATGAGCTATCATATAGTATATAATCAGCCAAAGGTGGAAAACATTTGTGACAGCTGCAACGGTGAATTGATTCAGAGAGACGATGACAAAGAGGAAACAGTCATCCAAAGGCTAAACACATATCACAAGCAGACAGAACCTCTCATTGAATATTATGAAAAGAAGGGAAAACTTTTAACCGTACACGGACAGGAAGGCGTGGACGACACGACTAAAGAGGTTTTGAATGCTTTGAGTGGAGTTAAACTATGATATCGATTAAGACTAAGAAAGAAATTGAATTAATGAAGAAAGCCGGAGAAATAGTAGCATTAGCCCTTAAAAAAGTTGAGGAAGCCATTAAACCCGGTGTTTCCACGATGGAACTTGACAGAATTGCTGAAGAAACCATCAGGAAGTGTGGAGCAATACCATCCTTTAAGGGCTATAAGGCGGCTTTTAAGAATGTTCCAGACTTTCCGGGAAGTATATGTGCTTCAGTAAATGATGAAGTGGTTCACGGGATACCGGGTTTAAGAGTGCTTAAAGATGGCGATATTATTAGTGTTGATATTGGTGCTTATATAGACGGTTTTCATGGTGACGCCGCCAGGACTTTTGCCGTAGGCAAAATTTCCGGCGAAGCCCAAAGGCTCATTGATGTTACGAGGGAAAGCTTTTTTAAAGGTTTGGAGAAAGCGGTGAAGGGCAACAGAATAATCGATATTTCCGGCGCCATAGAGGATTATGTGGTTGCGAACGGTTTTTCTGTTGTCCGGGATTTTGTAGGTCACGGTATAGGAAAAGAGATGCATGAGGAACCGCAGGTGCCAAACTATAGATGCAGCGGACAAAGAACCAGGCTGGAAGCCGGTATGACGCTGGCTATAGAACCCATGGTGAATCAGGGAACACATATGGTGAAAATTCTACGAAACGGATGGACGGTCGTAACAGCAGACGGTAAGCTTTCAGCCCATTACGAAAATACAATTGCTATAACGGAAGACGAACCGATAATTTTAACCATGCTGGCTTAAAAAGCATGAAAGTAAACAGAGGTGTAAGTTGATGGAAATCAGCATTGGGCAGGTAGTTTACTCGAGAGCCGGGCGGGATTCCGGACGCAAACTTGTAGTTGTCGGCATAGTGGATGACAAAAATGTGTTGGTGGCGGACGGCGATTTAAGAAGAATCGAAAAACCAAAGAGAAAAAAAATAAAGCACCTTAGAGTAACCAAAAAAGTTATACTACCTTTAACTGATAAATTGAAAAGCGGAGCGAAAGTTTCAAATTCGGAAATTAGAAAAGCATTGGCCGAAATCGGCGATGCGGAAGAATAAATGCGAAGGGTTTGGTATCAGAGTAGTAAGGAGGAGTTGGCTTGTCTAAGGAAGATGTTATTGAAGTAGAAGGTAAGGTTGTTGAAGCATTGCCAAATGCAATGTTTGAAGTGGAATTGGAGAACGGCCACAAAGTTTTGGCCCACATATCCGGTAAACTCAGGATGAATTTTATCAGGATTTTACCAGGGGATAAGGTTACGGTTGAACTATCTCCTTATGATCTGACCCGAGGTAGGATAACATGGAGGGCTAAGTAGTTTAAGGAGGGAAGAAGAGATGAAGGTAAGACCATCTGTAAAGGTTATTTGCGAAAAATGCAAGATAATCAGAAGAAAAGGAAGAGTAATGGTAATTTGCCAGAATCCCAAACATAAACAAAGACAGGGTTAAAAATTTTCAGGATGACAGTTGACAATGGACAGTAGTTTGCCTATTATTAAATAGTTACAGTTGTTTTTACAAGGTGACGGGATTCTATTGTACAAGGCTGATATATAAAGGAAAACCTATTTAAAAAGTGAATTCGATGGCAGCTGTCTATTGTCAACTGTCATCCGAGGAAATCTCTCAATAAGAAAGAACATACAGGGCGCGGCTGGATGGTTGTAAGTGCATTCACTTGCAATCATAACCTGGTGTGTTTATTTATATATGAAAAAACTAGGGAAGAATCTATAGTAATATGTCGGAGGTGTAAAAAAAGATGGCACGTATTGCCGGAGTCGATTTGCCCAGGGAGAAAAGGGTGGAAATCGGGTTAACCTACATCTTTGGAATTGGCAGAACTTTGTCCAATGAGATTTTGCGCAAAACAGGTATAAACCCGGATACAAGAGTTAAGGATCTGACGGATGAAGAAATCAGCAAACTCAGAGAAGTAATAGATAAAGAATACAAGGTTGAAGGAGATTTAAGAAGGGAAATTGCTCTTAACATTAAAAGACTGATGGAAATTGGATGTTACAGAGGCAGAAGACACAGAGCGGGTCTGCCGGTTCGCGGTCAAAGAACCAAGACTAATGCAAGGACAAGAAAGGGTCCGAAGAAAACTGTCGGAGTGCAGAGGAAGAAATAGTAAAAGGAGGTATGGGATTAAATGGCTACTAAAATGGCTGGTGTCAAAAGGGCTGGTAGAAAAAGAAAAGAGCGCAAAAATATTGAACGTGGAGCGGCACACATACGTTCAACATTTAATAATACAATAGTTACAATAACTGACGTAGAAGGGAACACCATTTCCTGGTCAAGTGCCGGAACTTTGGGATTCAGAGGTTCGAGAAAGAGTACACCTTTTGCGGCTCAGATGGCAGCCGAAGCTGCAGCTAAAGCGGCAATGGAACATGGACTTAAGACTGTTGAAGTTTATGTTAAAGGTCCGGGTTCAGGAAGAGAAGCAGCAATAAGAGCACTGCAGGCTGCAGGACTTGAAGTGAGCCTTATTAAAGATGTGACTCCAATTCCTCACAACGGCTGCAGACCGCCAAAGAGAAGAAGAGTATAATATCGTGGTTGTTTATAAATCTTAATATTTTTGTCGGAGGTGTAAAATTAAATGGCAAGATATACCGGAGCATCTTGCAGACTCTGCCGCAGGGAGGGTGAAAAGCTCTACCTCAAGGGTGAAAGATGCACTACAAATAAATGTGCGATTGCCAGGAGAGGATATGCTCCTGGACAGCACGGACAAAACAAAAAGAAATTGTCGGAGTACGGACTTCAGCTTCGTGAAAAACAGAAAGCAAGAAGATACTATGGAATTCTTGAAGGCCAGTTCAGAAGGTACTTTGAAATGGCTGTTAAAAAGAAAGGAATCACAGGTGAAAACCTTCTCCAAATCTTGGAATCCAGGCTGGATAATGTAGTTTACAGAATGGGTCTTGCGGTTTCAAGACGTGAGGCAAGACAGCTGGTAAGACACGGTCATTTTACTGTTAACGGCAAAAGAGTGGACATTCCGTCGTATCTTGTCAAAGTCGGAGACGTAATAGCAGTAAAAGAAAAGAGCAAGAGCTCACCGAAGATGCAAAGCAATAAAGAATATGCGGCCGGAAGGCCAAGACCGAAATGGTTGGAGTATGACGCTGAAGAGATGTCGGGAAAGGTAGTTGCTTTACCGGCAAGAGAGGATATTGACCTGCCAATTAGAGAAAACCTCATAGTTGAGTTGTACTCCAAGTAATAAAACGGTGTCGGGTGTGTTTCCGGTTCAGCAACTGAGAATTAAAATAAAAAAATGAAGTTTTGTATTGCTTGATTGTGAGATAAAAGAGTTTGAATCAGTTGCCCTCAAAAAATACAACAGCTTAAAGGAGGGTTTTTGATGATAGAAATTGAAAAGCCGAAGATAGAATGTGTAGTATGTAGTGAAGACAACAGATATGGAAAATTTGTAGTTGAACCGTTGGAGCGAGGATACGGCATTACTCTTGGCAATTCTCTGCGAAGAATATTGCTTTCATCTTTGCCCGGTGTCGCTGTGACATCAATCAAAATAGACGGCATACTGCACGAGTTTTCAACAATACCCGGTGTAATTGAAGATGTGACCGAAATAATCCTTAATATAAAAGAGCTGTCATTGAATTTCCACGGAGAAGGACCGAAAGTTATATATATTGATGCCGAGGGAGAAGGAGAAGTTAAGGCAAAAGATATTAAGGCGGATGCCGATGTTGAAATTCTCAACCCGGAACACAAAATTGCGACATTGAGCGGTGACCACAGACTTTATATGGAAATGACCATTGACAAGGGAAGAGGATATGTATCTGCCGAAAAGAACAAACATCCCGGCCAGCCGATAGGGGTTATACCTGTTGATTCAATTTTCACACCGGTACACAAGGTTAACTATACGGTGGAAAACACACGTGTCGGACAGGTTACCGACTATGACAAGCTGACTTTGGAAGTTTGGACAAACGGAAGCATCAAGCCTGATGAAGCAATCAGTCTGGGTGCGAAAATATTAAGTGAGCATCTCAACTTGTTTATCGATTTGTCTGATAATGCGAAGAATGCTGAAATAATGGTTGAAAAAGAAGAAACCAAGAAAGAAAAAGTTCTTGAAATGACTATTGAAGAACTTGATCTGTCGGTAAGATCTTACAACTGCTTGAAGAGAGCGGGTATAAACACGGTTGAGGATCTTATAAGCAGAACCGAGGAAGATATGATGAAGGTCAGAAACCTTGGCAGAAAGTCTCTTGAAGAAGTCGTAAACAAGTTGAAAGCTTTGGGATTGTCATTGGCACCAAGTGAAGACTAACCGGGAAAAGATTAAATGACAAGTATGTCTATGACTATTAAGTTTATGTCCAATCATAGCAGATTTAAGCAAAGGAGGTATAAGAATGCCAGCGCAAAGGAAACTCGGACGTCCAACCGACCAGAGAAAAGCGGTTTTAAAGAGTCTTGTTACGGCTTTGTTTCAAAACGGCAAGATAGAAACTACTGAAGCGAAAGCGAAGGAAGTTAAAAATATAGCTGAAAAGCTTATTGCAATAGCAGTAAAGGAATGTGACAACTTCACATCCAAGCAGGTAAAAGTAAGTGCTGCAAAGCTGGATTCAAAGGGTAACAAGATTACTAACACGAAAAAGTCCAAGAATGGAAATGAGTATCTGGTTGTAGAAAGAGAAATCAAGACAGACATGCAAAGAGTTGACAACCCTTCAAGACTCCATGCAAGAAGGAAAGTAATGAGCTGGTTGTATAGAGTCAAAGACAGTGAAGGGAATACAATCAACCTTGCAAACAAGCTGTTTGACGAAATTGCGCCTAAGTACAGGGATGTGCAGGGCGGATATACAAGAATGTACAGAATCGGCCCAAGAAAAGGCGACGCTGCAGAAATGGTAATTCTGCAATTGGTTTAGTAGTAAATGAAGGCTGTACGGCATACGGGGATTTGGGTGTTATGGGAATTCACCTTAATCCCTGTTTTGTTAGGAGAGTAAAAATGAAGGATATAATAGTAAAAGCCAATGATGTGGAATACGCGTATAAAAAAAACAGCGACGAAACGCCCAAAGTTTTGGTGCTTAAGGAACTCAACACTGAAATATGCGAAGGGGAATTTGTGGCTGTTATCGGGCGCAACGGGTCCGGAAAATCGACTTTTGCAAGACTTCTCAATGCTATTTTGATTCCCACCCGGGGCGTACTCTACATAGGTGGAAAAGAAACCTACACTGAAGCGAATTTGTGGGAAATAAGGCGAACGGTGGGCATGGTGTTTCAAAATCCGGACAATCAAATAATTGCAACCTCGGTTGAAGAGGATGTGGCTTTTGGCCCGGAGAACATTGGCATACCTTCGGACGAGATTGTAAAAAGGGTGGAAGAGGCCCTAAGAAGTGTGGGGCTTGAGGAGTATAAAAAAGCATTGCCCCACCATCTGTCAGGCGGTCAAAAACAAAGGGTGGCCATAGCAGGCATTTTAGCCATGAAGCCAAAATGCATTGTTCTTGATGAGGCAACTTCAATGCTTGACCCGTCAGGAAGAAAAGAAGTGCTGAAAGTCCTTAGAGATTTGAATGAAAAGGAAAACATAACAATCATCCATATTACCCATTATATGGAAGAGGCAATACTTGCAAAAAGGATTTTGGTGATGGATGAAGGTAAGATCGTTATGGACGGAAACCCCCGCCAAATTTTTTCAAAAGTGGAAGAAATTAAGGCTTTAGGGCTTGATGTGCCGCAGGTGGCAGAACTATTCCATGAACTGAAAAAAGACGGCTATAATGTGCCGGATAATATACTTACCGTGGAAGAAGCGGTCCAATGTCTAGCAGAGATGATTGCAAAAGCATGATATCGAAAGCGTGATATATTAAGTGATATATTAAAATGCAAGTGATATATTAGAACATAATATATTAGTGTATTACGAACGTATTATTTTATTATTCTTTGGTGCTTTTCATTATCCAATATCCAGCTTTTTTATTAATAACTTCACAATTCCCATAAACCGATTTTAAAAACTCAATTGCGGAATTTGCTCCCTGTTTCTTTTGAATCACAAGATAAATTGACCCACCGGGATTTAAGTGGTTTATGCTGTCTGCAAAAATGGGATAGATTACTTTCTTTCCGGCTCGAATCGGAGGATTGCTAACAATCGCATCGAATTTATCCGAAACATTGGAAAAACCATCGCTTGTCAAAGCAGTGGCATTGGTAACACCGTTTAGATGAATATTTTGCGAAGCCAAATCAACCGCCCGTTCATTAATATCAATCATGGTTACAAAGGAAGAAGGATTTAAAAGCGCAAGGGAAATGCCAATGACACCGTAACCGCATCCAATATCGAGAATACTCCCGTCAAGCGGAGGAACGGAACGAATAAGCAAATCACTTCCGAAATCAACCCTTCTTTTTGAGAAAACTCCCGCATCGGTGTTAAATTTTATAACACGGTCTTTGACAGTATAGCTGATTGTGCTTACATCATGGGGAGTGTCAGGATTCTGAGTGTAATAATGATTCATATAAAGCCACCTTTCGAAAGAATATTGAAAATGAATATTAAAAACAAAAGAAAATTAAATAAAAGATTTTAAAATATATATAATTTTAAATATATATTTTTAAATATATATAAAATATTATAAAAGTATATTTATCCCGGTTATATATTTATCTTTAGTTATTACAATCACAATTATACCATAGAACAGAAAAGTCAATTCATTAATATGATTTAATTTTCGGAAAACTTCACTTGAAGTTGCAAGTTAAAAAGTGATATAAATATAAAAGCGGAGTAGAATATGGCAATAGCATAAGCATAAATGAGTAATGTAAAAAATGAGTAATATAAAACATAAATAAAGTAAACCAATTAAACTAAACATAAATTCATAAACAAAATATGAATTTTTAAACTAAATATAAATTGTGAATCTCACTGAGGAGGAAAAATGTCCATAAAAGTAACCGGCCTTACATATGTTTATATGAAAGGCACTCCATATGAAAAAAAAGCGTTGGACAATATAAATTTGAGCATAGAAACAGGGGAATTTGTCGGGATTATCGGACACACAGGCTCGGGCAAATCCACACTTGTCCAGCATTTTAACGGCCTTTTGAAACCTACATCCGGCAGTGTGTATATAAATGGTGAAGAATTGACAGGCCAAAGGGCAAAGGAGCTGAAAAAACAGGTAGGAATTGTATTTCAATATCCCGAGCATCAACTTTTTGAGGAAACAGTGTACAAGGATATAGCTTTTGGCCTTGTCAGGCGTGGTGAAGAAAAGGATGAAATTTACAGAAAAGTAAGAAAAACAATACGCCTTGTGGGACTTTCGGAAGACATATTGGACAAGTCGCCCTTTGAACTGTCCGGAGGACAGAAAAGGCGGGTTGCCATGGCAGGAATACTGGTATTGGAGCCGTCCATACTTGTTCTTGACGAGCCTGCCGCAGGCCTGGATCCAAAAGGACGGGAAGAAATATTTGAATTGGTTTCAAACTTGCACAAAAACAATAAAATGACGGTGATACTGGTATCCCACAGCATGGAGGATGTGGCAAAATACGTTCAGCGAGTGATAGTGATGAATCAGGGCAGGATAGAAATGTGCGGTCCGGTGCGTAGTGTTTTTAAAAACACTGAAACTTTGGAGGAAATAGGACTTGCCGCTCCCCAGATTACTTATTTGATGAAAAAATTGAAAGAAAAAATTCCTCAGATAAATGACGACATTCTGACCATCGCTGAAGCAAAAGAAGAATTGGCAAAATATATAAGAAAGGCGTAGTGGACTTATGGTCAAAGATATAACATTAGGACAGTATTTTCCCGGAGAATCATTGATACACAGAGCCGACCCGAGAGTAAAAATCATTCTTACACTGGTGATTATGGCCAACATATTTTTCATAGATTCATATCTTGCCTTTGCCGTGTTTACATGTTTTGTTGTCATGACGGTTCTTGCCGCCAAAGTGCCTTTTATTTACACATTGAAAGGATTAAAGCCGATAATGCCTGTAATTGTGTTTACGGCTCTGGTTAATATTTTTACCACTCCGGGTACTGTAATTTTGGGATACGGAGCGATTCACATTACCTGTGAAGGGATTGATACGGCGGTAAAAATGAGCCTGAGAATTGCGCTTTTAATTATCAGTTCCTCCATTATGACTCTCACAACCACCCCTATATCCCTTACGGACGGGTTGGAAAGGCTGCTTAGCCCTCTGAAGCATCTGAAAGTTCCGGTGCATGAGTTTTCCATGATGATGACTGTTGCATTAAGGTTCATACCAACACTGCTTGAAGAGACAGATAAAATAATGAAAGCGCAGGCCTCCCGGGGGGCCGACTTTGAAACGGGAAACGTATTTGAACGGGCAAAGAGTTTCATACCTGTACTGGTTCCGTTGTTTGTAAGCGCATTCAGAAGGGCCGACGATCTCGCAATGGCAATGGAAGCCCGCTGCTACAGAGGCGGAGAGGGAAGGACGAGGATGAAACAGATGAAACTGTCAAAGGTTGATTTGAAAATAACATTATCGTTTTTAATTTTTGAATCTGTTTTGGTATATGTACAATATTTTAAAATGTATGTATAATATATATGTTATATATGTTGAACAAAAAAGTATAATATAAAATCTGTTGATATTTTCAGGAGGAAATAAAATGTATTACATAGGGATTGATCTTGGCGGTACGAATATCGCCGTGGGTTTGGTAAATGAGGAAGGAAAAATACTTCACAAGGACAGCGTTCCCACGCTGAGGGAAAGACCGTATCAGGAAATAATCAAAGACATGGCAATGCTTACCTTAAAAGTAATAAAGGATGCAGATGTCAGCATTGACCAGGTTAAAAGCATTGGGGTCGGAAGTCCCGGAACCCCGAACTGCAAGGATGGAATTCTTATCTATAACAATAACTTGAATTTCAGAAATGTTCCGATAAGGTCTGAAATACAAAAATATATTGATTTGCCCGTATACCTTGACAATGACGCAAACTGTGCGGCACTTGCCGAAAGTGTGGCAGGGGCGGCAAAAGGCGCAAACACATCCGTAACCATAACCTTGGGTACGGGAATAGGCGGAGGAGTCGTAATAGACGGCAAAATATACAGCGGTTTCAACTATGCGGGAGGAGAACTGGGGCATACTGTTTTGATGATGGACGGTGAGCCTTGCACCTGCGGAAGAAAAGGCTGCTGGGAAGCATATGCGTCGGCAACGGCTCTTATAAGGCAGGCCAGAAAGGCGGCCGAGGCAAATCCCGATTCACTTATAAACAAGCTTGTGGGAGGGGATTTGTCAAAAATTGATGCAAAAATTCCTTTTGATGCGGCAAAGCAGGGAGACAAAACCGGCGAGATGGTGGTGCAGCAATATATAAGATATATTGCCGAAGGCCTTATCAACATGATAAATATATTTATGCCTGAGGTACTGGTGATAGGTGGAGGAGTATGCAAAGAAGGAGAATACCTTTTAAAGCCTCTGAGGGAACTTATAAAACAGGGAGTTTACAGTAAAGAGGATATACCTCAAACTGAGCTGAGAACGGCCCAAATGGGCAATGACGCCGGAATAATCGGTGCCGCAATGCTGGGGAAAGAATGTTAGAAAAAAGACTGCCAAGGGGGCAAAGGCGATGAGGCTTTTGCCCTTGAATTATTTTAACAACAAAAAAGTGTAAGGAAGATGTTATGAGGAACGTGAAGCTTATTATTGAATATGACGGTACCAATTATCATGGCTGGCAAAAGCAGAAGAATGCAAAAACGGTGCAGGATACAATTGAAAGGGCGATAAAGGGACTCACCGGGGAGAAGGTTGATCTTATAGGTGCGAGCAGAACTGACTTTGGAGTGCACGCATTGGGGCAGGTGGCAAATTTCATAACCAACTCCGGCATACCGGGTGACAGGTTCTCTTATGCCTTAAACAGAATGCTTCCTGATGACATAGTAATAAAAGAATCACAGGAAGTGGACATGGATTTTCATGCAAGATACAAAGCAAAGGGAAAAAGATACAGGTATTTGATTTACAACTCACAGTTTCCGTCTGCGCTTTTAAGACACAGGACCTATCATGTGTCTCACAAACTGGATTTTGAAAGTATGCAAAGGGCAGCATCGTATTTTTTGGGGACCCATGATTTTTCCGCCTTCAGATCAAGCGGCAGCAGTGCAAAAACGTCTGTGAGGACAATTACGGATGTTTCGCTTGAAAGGGAGGACAAAATAGTAAAGTTTGAGATAGCCGGGGACGGATTTTTGTACAACATGGTGAGAATAATAGTCGGAACTTTGATGGAAGTAGGCATTGGAAAGATAAGAGCCGATGAGATACCACAGATAATCGAAAGCCGTAAAAGAAAAAGAGCGGGAAGGACGGCCCCGGCGGAAGGGTTGTATCTGGTGGAGGTTTATTATTGAAGTATGTGCTGAGCTTATGTTGGATTTAATTTGGTTTATGTTGGGTTTGTATTGGATTTATATTGCCTTGTGCCGGGTTTGGATTGAGCCTGCATAGAACGCCGGTGGTATACACCCTCCATTACGTCTTGCGTATTTTACTTTGTGGCAAAAAAATGTTGTTGACACAAATACCATACCATGCTACAATAAAATATTTTGACAACAAAATGGCGTTGTAGTATACTAAATATAGACGGATATGCCGTCGTGAACAGTTTCATCACTCTTAGTTTATATTAAAACATCACAAAAGAAGACAAAGTAAATAGATATGCAAAATAAAGAGACAAGCAGATATATTGGAAATTCCGATACTATTTTGTTTTTTTTCTTTTAATGGAGGAGTGTATATGTACAATATAGGGGATAAAATTGTGTACCCGATGCATGGAGCGGGAGTGATAGAATCTATTGAAGAGAGAGAAATTTTAGGAAAGAAACAGAGCTACTACGTCGTAAAAATTCCCATCGGAGAAATGAAAGTATTGATACCGATTAAAAACGTCGACGGAATTGGTATAAGGGAAGTTATAAGTGAAGAGGATGCGGACAAAGTTTTTTTAATACTTAAAAATAAGGCTCTTCCTTCAAATACAAACTGGAACAAGCGATACAGGGAAAACATGAGTAAGATTAAAAGCGGTAATATCTTTGAAGTTGCCGATGTTGTTCGCTGCCTGATGCTGAGGGATAAGCTGAAAGGACTTTCCACCGGTGAGAAGAAAATGCTGAACAGTGCAAAGCAGATTCTCATTAGTGAATTGGTACTGGCTAAAAATATGAATCCAATGGAGATTGAAGGCATGATAGACAAGTACATATCTTGATTAAAGAATAAAAAAAGAGATTCTTCTAACTCTTGATAAAGCTGCATGGCACAGCTTTATTTTTTATGGAAAAATAACCTTTCTGCATAATAAAACTTGCCATATTAACATGTAATCATTTAATGCATTTTTGCAGTGATTTTTTTCATAGTTATTATAATCGAAAAAATAATATGATATAATTTAAAAACACTAAGAAACATTTGGCAGGAGAGTTTGACAATGAAAAAAAGTAAAAAGGTTTGGACAAGTGCGGTGGTTGTGGCGGCCGGAAAAGGGACGCGTATGAATATGGATATAAACAAGCAGTATATAGATATAGACGGGATACCATTGCTTGCAAGGACTCTCAAAGTGTTTGAAGACTGCTCTTTGATTGACGAAGTGGTTTTGGTGGTTAACAACAATGACATGTTTTATTGTAAAGAAAATGTTGTAGAGGCATATGACCTAAAGAAGGTAAAGTTTTTGGTGGCAGGAGGGGCGCAAAGGCAGGATTCCGTGTACAACGGCCTCTGCCAGGTAAATAATGAGGCTGAAATTGTTGTTATCCATGACGGTGCAAGGCCCTTTATAACAGAGGAAATCATAGAAGAGTGCATTGAAGCGGCACAGGAATATGGAGCATCCACGGCGGCGGTGCCTGTCAAGGACACCATAAAGTCGGCGGATGAAGACGGGTTTGTAAAGAAAACGCTGGAAAGAAGCACTCTTTGGGCCGTTCAGACACCCCAAGCGTTTTTAAAGGATATCATAATGAAAGCTCATAAAAAAGCTGCCGAGGACGGGTTTTACGGCACAGACGACACCGTTTTGGTGGAAAGAATGGGAATGCCTGTCCGGGTGGTTATGGGAAGCTACAACAACATAAAAATTACCACGAGGGAAGATTTGATATTTGCCGAAGTGTTGGCAACAAGACGGGATAAACAATAAAAAATACCAACTTTATCAAAACATCAAAGAAAGGCAAGGGTTGTCGGCATGATAAATGTGCAATCTCTGTCCAAGAAGTTTGGCGATATTGCCGCAGTAAGCGGTATCAGCTTTGAAGTAAAAGAAGGCGAAGTATTCGGGCTGCTGGGGGAAAACGGAGCGGGGAAAACTACGACCCTGAGAATGCTTGCGACTATGCTTAAGCCCACTTCCGGCACTGCAACAATGGCGGGCTGGGACATTGTAAAAGAACCCGAAAAAGTAAGAAGCAGCATAGGAATACTTTTCGGCGGAGAAACCGGACTTTATGACAGGCTGACATGCGAAGAGAACATTGCATATTTCGGAGAACTCAATGACATGAGCAAAACTCAAATAAAAGAAAGGATTAAAGAACTTGCAAAAGTTTTCAACATGGAAGAGTATTTGAAGAGAAGAGCCGGAAAGCTCTCAAAGGGAATGAAACAGAAGGTGGCGTTTGCGAGGGCCATAGTGCATGACCCGAAAATAATGCTTTTGGATGAGCCCACGTCCGGACTTGATGTCAGCGCAACAAGAGACGTGCATGAATTTATTGTAACTTGCAAAAAACAAGGCAAAACCGTGATTTTTTCCAGCCACAGCATGAGCGAGGTTGAAAAACTCTGCGATCGTGTTGCCATAATTCACAAGGGAAGGCTGGTTGAAGTGGGCACTCTTGATGAGATTAAGTCCAGGCACGGCAAAAATGACCTTGAGAATATATTTATCGAATTGGTGGGTGACAGAAGTGAAAGCTGGCAGGCACGTATGGATTGTATTTAAAAAAGAGGTAAAGGATATTGTAAGGGACAAAAAGACCCTTCTTACCAGTATATTTGTTCCAATGCTGTTAATTCCCGTTTTAAGCATGCTTGTCGGAGGAAGTATAGAAAAGCTCAACAGGGATATAAGTGAAAACGTTACCATAGCATTGACCAAAGAATCCGATACCGATGAGATTAGTAATATAGTGGAAAATCAAATAATCAGGGACTATCCCAACATAAAACTGATTGAAGTGGATGACCCCATAAAAGCTATTAATGAATCAAAAGTGAGGTTGGTATTGGATTTTGAGAAGGATTATGCGTCCAAATTGAAAGAGGGCAAACCTTTTGTGATAAAGCTTATATATGACAAGTCCCAGACCAAATCGGGAGGAAGTCTTGGCATATTATGGGATGCAATTGAAAGTTTTAATGAGAGAATCGTGAAAGAAAGACTTAATTCTTTGGGAATAAGCCCGGAAGTATTGACACCCGTTGTGATTGAAGAAACCAATATTGCCGATGAGGAAAAAACCAGTGCAAGTATCCTTGCCATGTCACTTCCCATGATGCTTGTGATTTTGATAGCATCCGGGGGTGTTGCTGCGGCTACGGACCTTGTGGCAGGGGAAAAAGAAAGAAATACTTTTGAACCTTTGCTTACCACCAAACCCAGCAGATTTTCCCTTCTTTTCGGCAAATATCTGGCAGTGACTTTGTTTTCTTTTGTGTCGGTTGTTGCAACAATGATAGGAGCAGCTGCGGGATTTATGATAGACCCGTCCACCATGGTTATGGGAGTCGGTACGGATATTACAGGTTTTAGCATACCGCCGTTGGCAGTTTTTTTGGCCGTCATAATTTCAATAACCTTTGGAATGACTTTTTCAGGCCTAGAGATAGCCCTCAGCACCTATGCAAAATCCTTTAAAGAGGCCCAGACATACATGTCTTTTCTGTTGATAATAGTTATGATTCCCGCTTTTTCCACAATGCTTATGCAGCCCAATGACATTCCGGCATATATGTTTCTTGTACCTGTTATGAATACGCTGGCAGCTTTCAAGATAGTGCTGGGTGGCAGTATCAACTATTTTTATTTACTTATGGCTCTGGGGTCGTCGTTGGTGTATGTCGGCATTACCCTGTGGCTTGCGGCCACACTGTTTAAAAAAGAAAAAGTGCTGTTTAGAAGCTAAAGAAGCTTACTCCATGCATATAAAATTTTCAGGCAAAATAAGAGCAATAAAAAAGGAAAAATCCCTTTTAATGTAGAATTATAACGGAGTAACAGATGTCCTTTACTTGGGTTTTCCACAGCCGCATAAAATGACAGTCATTGAAAGCCACTGATAATCCGATTAATATCATGTGATTGTTTACTTGCAAGTCAATTTTCATTAAATGAGGCAACGTCTGATATTTCTGCGCTCCGGAGTTTATAATTCTGCATAGGGGGATTATTCTATGCTTTTTGGACGCAAAAAGGGAATGCCCGAAGTGATAAAGGGACTTGAAGAGGAAAAAATCAGCACGTCATGGAAATTAAACCTTGAATTTGCGCTAATAGTTATGTTTTCCATATTTGTGGTAGGTGCAGCCTCGTTTGGTATGATTTCGAACTTTATATTAAATCATGCAAAGGTCAGTTCCAGCGAGCTTATCAAGCAAACATCCAAAAACATTGAAGCTATTCTGACAGGTTTTGATGAACTGGCGATGACTGTGTCAAGGGATAACACACTGGCAGAGTATATAAGTGTGCACGACAGTATAGAGGATGTTAATCTTAAGGCTCAAAATGAAAGAAAAATCAAGGAAATCCTGAATAATTACGCAAAAAAAAGAAAAGACATAACCAATATTGCAGTGGTATCAAACGGGGGAACTTACATAACACCAGATGAGACAAAACCGGGCATTGATAAAAATATAGATGACATTTATGCGGTAAAAGCGTTTAAAGAAAGCCACAGGCAGTCATTATGGCTCAACACGTATACATTGGACACTTCACCCTCCGAAAATGTACAGGTCTTTTCAATAATAAAGGGGATATATTCTTTAAGCAGTCTGAAAAGCCAGGGAATCTTGATTATAAACATTACGGAAGACTATCTTTTCAGACTTATATCGGATATTAAGCCCATTGACGACGGAAGAATCTATATAATCGGCAGTGACGGGAATTACGTTTTAAACCCCTATGACAGAAGCAAGAACGGTAAAAAGGCGGATCTTGAGTTTGTGGAGGACATGCTGCGCAAGGGCGAGAATGTGGACATAAAGGAAATAAATGGTGAGGAGTATCTTGTGACTTACAATACCATTCAGGAGATAAAAGGTACCGGGCTGGGATGGATGATAGTCGAGATTACTCCGGTTTCGGTGATCAGAACCAGTGTTACCGAAGCGGGAATGCGCCTGTTTTTCATAGGTTTTGGGTGTGTTGTCCTGGGATTGATTCTTGTAGGGATGGCAACCGCTTTTTACAACCGATATCTCAATAAAAGCTATTGGGAAAGGCATTCCGTTGCATTGGAAAGGGAGAGACTTGCTTCCTTGGGACAACTGATAGGGGGAATTGCACACAATTTCAAAACTCCAATTATGTCAATAGCCGGAGGACTGGAGGCATTAAAAGATCTTGTGGATGAGTACGACATTTCCATCGGAGATCCGCAGGTAACCGGTGAGGATCATCATGAAATTGCTGCTGAAATGAGAGATTGGATAAGCAAAATAAAGCCTTACTGCGGGTATATGTCGGAGATTATATCCACGGTAAAAGGGCAGGCCGACAATATGAATGGATCAGAGAATTCAAGCTTTACGGTGGGAGAACTTTTAAAAAGAGTTGAAATTTTAATGAGCCACGAGCTTAAAAAATTTTCCTGCGAGCTGAGATTGGATATAAAAGTGGATGAGGATACAACTATAAAAGGAGAAATAAACAACCTTGTACAGGTATTGAACAACCTTATATCCAATTCTATCGAGTCTTACAACGGAAAGGAAGGAAAAATAGACCTGTCAGTAAGCAAAAATGGCCAGGAATTGGAAATAGTTGTAAAAGACTATGGATGCGGCATACCGGAAAATGTAAAGAGGAAACTTCTGAAAGAAATGATAACGACCAAGGGAAAAAACGGAACAGGACTTGGCCTTTATATGTCTCACTCCACGATTAAGGGCAAATTTGGCGGAACAATGAAAGTCAAGAGTGAGGAAGGAAAAGGGACGGAAATATGCATTTTGATTCCTTTTGCTGCCAAAACTTAAGAGACGGGTGGGAGTGTAAAATGTCAAAAGAGATGAAAGCGCCGGAAAAAATAAAAAGTGTTTTTAAAAGATTTAATATAAAAACAATAAACAAGCAAATAAGGCTCAATATCGTTTTTGGTTTGATTGTATTAATTTCCACCATGTTGTTGGGATATCTGTCCTTTGACATGATATCGGATGCCATGATAAGGCATGCCGGTGCGGACAACCTGGAGCTTGTAAAACAAATAACCAAAAATATTGAGACAGTAATGACCGGATTTGACGATATTTCAAACGAAATTCTTACCAATGAAAACTTTGACAGGCTTGTAAAAATGCATGTTACATTGGATGATGAACATAAAAAGGCAGCAAACAGAAGAAGCATAGAGAGTATACTAAACGGTTATACCAACACGAGAACGGACATAGCGGACATAGCAGTGGTTACAAATACCGGAGAATACATTACCTCGGGAGAAACAAGACCTTTGGTTACGGACAATGCGCTTTCATACTATGTAGTAAAAAGATTCAAGCAAAGCGGAAGAGACTCATTGTGGCTTGACACGTATCAGACTGAGGTTGCATCCACGGGAACACATACAGGGAACCAGCTGGTCATATCCAACATAAAAAGCATTAAAGGAGAAAACAATGAAGAAATTGGCATGCTTATCCTTAATGTAAAAGAATCCTACATATACAGTCTTATATCGGAAATAAAGCTTCCCGATGAAGGGCAGCTGTATATTGTCGGAAAAGACGGCAATTATGTAATGAATCCATTTAACAGGCTTCAAAATGGGAAAGTGGATTATGTAAAATATGAGTTGTATATTGAAGAAATATTAAAGAAAAAAAACGGAACATTTATAAAAAAAATAGATGGAAGGGATTACTTGCTGGCCTTCCAGACGATTGACAGCATAAACGGTATTGAACTGGGATGGACGGTATTCGGGATGACACCGGTTGATATCATAACGTCGGGTATTGAAAGTACCCAAGATATTTTGTATGAGATTGGGTTGATATGCGTTATCGCAGGATTTGTGATTTCTCTGCTGATTACAAGGCTTTACAATGCTCATCTGGAAAAGAGATATGAAAGAAAGCACTCCATTATTATGGAAAGGGAGAGGCTTGCATCTTTGGGACAGCTTATGGGCGGAATAGCACAGAGTTTTAAAGCTCCAATTATGTCAATATCGGATGGACTTGATGAATTAAACAGTCTTGTGGATGAATATGAAAAATCCATAGAAAACGAAAATGTGTCGGATGAGACAAGGCATGAGATTGCTTCCAGGATGAGAGAGTGCCTGGACAAGATAAAACCGCATTGTTCGTATATTTCCGATGAAATATCTGCCGTAAAGGGGCAGGCTGTCAATTTCAACGATTCGACAGACGGAATTTTTACTGTTGATGAATTGATTAAAAATGTAAAACTGCTCATGAGCCATGAGATTAAATTCTGGAATTGTGAAATGAACGTGGAACTTAAAGTAAGCGGAGACACCTCGATAAGAGGAGAAATAAACAATATGACTCAGGTAATGAATAATATAATTACCAATGCCATTGAAGCCTATAACGGCAAAGGAGGAAAAATTGATTTAATATTCAGCAAAAAAGGACATAATTTGGAGATAACCGTAAGAGATTATGGATGCGGAATCCCCGAAAGCGTAAAAAGCAAACTGTTTAAAGAAATGGTGACGACCAAGGGTTCAAAAGGTACGGGTATAGGCGTGTATATGGCCTATTCCACCATAAAAGGAAAATTCGGAGGAACCATGACCATTGACAGCAAGGAAGGGAAGGGAACCTCCGTAAATATCACCATACCCTTAAAGGATAAAGATTTTACTCCACCGTAATACAGCTAAATACCTGGATACCCTGGCCCTGACCGAATTGAGTAAGGCCTTCGCCGGTGGTGGCGGTTATGCCTATGGAGTTTTCCGGTATGTCCAAAAGCTTCGCGAGACTGCTTCTGATTGCAGGAATATGGGGAGTGATTTTTGGAGTAAGGCATTCTATGGATATTGACACATGAATTATTTTTTGCCCGTTTAAATATTTAAGTGCTTCTTTCAGATAAACTTTACTGTCGGTTATGCCTTTTTCAAGGCAAAGCTCATCGCTGATTTTGCCAAGGATGTTTACGCAGGTGACTCCGGAAATTGCATTTGTAAGAGAGTGGAGTATAACATCTGCATCGCTGTTTCCTTTGAGCGGCGGGTAGCCTTCCAATACCACTCCTCCAAGCACGAGCTTTTTATCCTTGTTATCAAAATCAAACCTGTGGCTGTCCTGTCCTATTCCAACTTTCATCCGTAATCATTCCTTTGTTTTTATGTTTTTTATATTATAATTATTTTATTCTTAATTGACGTAATTTTAATTTATGATTACTGTTATTTTGTTTACTGATTGGATTTCAGTATTCTTTCACGATTATATCCTACTAATTGATAACAGGCAAGACAGCCCAAAGTTTTTTGTGATTTTTATGTATATTGACATAGTATGGCAGGTATATTAATATATAAAATATAGTAATTTGAATGTGTATAAACATCCCGTAAGGTAACGGTTAATTAAATACAGGGTTAAATGGTCTGTGAAGGGGCTGCGAAAGGGCAGGCTTTCAGAGAGGGAGCTTCATGGGTAAATAAACGGCTTGAAAAGAGGCTTCTTATTTATCCATGGCTGCGAGAGCTTCCAGGCACTAAACTTTCTTCCCACCCCGGAGATGCAGTTTGAAAGACTGCCGGTTATACTCCGTTATAGGTATGTAGAGCAGGGTTCTTACCAATTTGGGTGGTACCGCGGAAAACAACACTCCGTCCCATAGCAGTGGACGGATTTTTTAATGTAAACCGAATTTATGATGGTTTAATATTTCAGGTTTTATGGGATTTTATATAAAGTTTCATAAAGTTTTGTAAAGGAGGTTTTTAGTATATGAGAGTTTCCAATATGTTTTTTCAAACACTGAGGGAAGTTCCGGCGGAAGCTGAAATAGCAAGTCATCAGCTTATGCTGAGAGCCGGACTTATGAGAAAGCTGGCATCGGGAATTTATTCCTTCTTACCTTTGGGTTACAGGGTTTTTAGAAAGATTGAGCAGATTGTAAGGGAAGAGATGGACAGGGCTGGCGCCCAGGAATTGATAATGTCGGCGCTTCTTCCCGCCGAATCGTACCAGGCATCGGGACGATGGGAAGTATTCGGGGCGGAAATGTTCAGGCTCAAAGACAGAAACGGAAGGGATTTTTGTCTTGGACCAACCCATGAAGAAATATTTACCGAAACGGTAAAAAGTGTTACAAGGTCGTACAGGTCTCTTCCCCTTATTCTCTACCAGATTCAGACAAAGTACAGGGATGAGAGAAGGCCAAGATTTGGTGTTATGAGATCGAGAGAGTTCGTGATGAAGGACGCATACAGTTTTGACAGGGACGAGGCGGGCCTTGATATATCCTACAAGAAGATGTACGATGCATACTGCAGGATATTTGACCGTTTGGGACTGGACTACATCATTGTGGATGCGGATACCGGAGCAATGGGAGGTTCAGACTCACAGGAGTTTATGGTGAAATCGGCAGTAGGTGAATCACGCATTGCATATTGTGAAGCCTGCGGTTATGCGGCAAATGATGAAAAAGCCGAGTGTGTACCTGAAAAATGCTGCGATGACAAAGAATGCTGTGGGGAACTTGGACTGGAAAAAGTTGCAACTCCGGACGTGCGGACCATTGAGGAGCTTATGCAGTTCTTCGGCTGCTCTGCAAAGGAATTTGCAAAGACCCTTATATATAAAGCGGATGATAAAGTCGTTGCGGCCATGGTAAGAGGAGACAGAGAGCTGAATGAGACAAAGCTTCAGAATCTCCTGGGCTGCATAGAGCTTGAAATGGCGGATGCTGAAACGGTGGAGAAGGTGACAGGTGCGGCTGTAGGCTTTGCAGGTCCCATAGGCCTTGATATTGATATTGTGGTTGACCTTGAAGTTGCAGAAATGAAGAACTTTGTGGTGGGAGCAAATGAGACGGGTTTCCACTACAAGAATGTCAATATAAACAGGGATTTTAAACCCAAATACGTGAAAGACATAAGGACTATCAAAGAAGGGGATGCATGCCCCAAATGCGGAGCTCCTGTAAAGGTTGAATTCGGAATTGAAGTTGGGCACATATTCAAGCTTGGAACCAAGTATTCGGAAGCTTTAGACTGCATATATCTTGATGAAACCGGCAAAGAAAGACCTATGATTATGGGATGCTACGGTATAGGAATAAACAGGAGCATGGCCGCCGTAATTGAACAGAACAACGACGAAAACGGAATAATCTGGCCTATATCCATTGCACCATATCATGTAATTGTAATACCGGTAAATACCACCGACAGTGTTCAGATGGAGCTGGCCGAAAAGATATATACCCAGCTGGGAGAAATGGGCATTGAGGTACTGCTGGATGACAGGGACGAACGGCCGGGAGTCAAGTTCAAGGATGCCGACCTTATTGGTATTCCGATAAGGATAACTGTAGGAAAAAGAGCAGGAGAAGGCATTGTTGAATATAAGCTGAGGCGTGAAAAGGATTTTGCTGCAATTCCTTATGAGGAAGCAATTGCAAAAGCTAAAAAGGAAGTGGCCGAAGGCCTTAAAAAATAATAGAGAAATTTTGGGACCGAAAGTTTAATTTGCAGGGCTTAAGCAAGGAGTATCGCATGTTTGACATGTGGTACTCTTTTTTTTATATAAAGTTTTTTATTTTATAGCTTGCTTATGTAAATAATTCATTTAAATTTGTCAATACTATAATCAACACTGTATAAACAACTATAATTTCATTTTAATTGTATGTTTAATTTGATGACTTGGAGGGATTTTTTCATGAAAAGGAAGATGGTCTTACTAATTGTTCTTGCCCTTGTTCTGGCAGGGAGCACGGGTCTTTTGGGGCTTAGCTTCCAGAATGCTTCGGCGGCCACTTCTTTCCAAAGGGTAAATTTTGTAACCGGAGTGGTGACTGCTGACAGTTTAAATGTAAGACAGGGTCCGTCTACCAAATTTCCTGTTGTATGTGTACTTAAGAAAGGACAGACTGTTAATGTATTTGGGAAACTGGGGGATTGGTACGCAATTTATGAACCTGCTACCGGATGTGTGGGAGCGGTATCTTCAAAGTATATCAAGCAGCAGGGTACTACCACAACTCAAACAACCAAAAAACCAGCGAAGACTTCCGCGCCAAAAGCACCGGCACCAACACCGGCAAAAGCTTCACCTGCACCGACTGCCGCAGTTAAGACAAGTCCGGCTGCCCAAGTAACTTCGACACCGGTTACAGGTCTGAATGCAGATGAGCAGTTGACGCTGGAACTTATTAACAAGGAAAGAACGAAAGCGGGCCTTGAGCCACTCAAAATTGATGCAGAGCTGCAGAAAGTGGCAAGGCTCAAAGCGAAGGATATGGTTGAAAAGAACTATTTCTCCCACCAGTCCCCGACATATGGTTCGCCTTTTGACATGATGAGACAGTTTAACATAAGCTTTAGGACAGCAGGGGAAAATATTGCAGGAAATCGTACGGTAGAAGGAGCCGTTCAGTCCTGGATGAACTCGGAAGGACACAGGAAGAATATATTAAACGCCAATTTCAATTATACCGGAATCGGTGTTGTCGAAAGTCCTCAATACGGTAAGATGTTTGTACAAATGTTTATCGGCAAATAAGCTAAGAAAAATTTAGAATCTGCAGGAAAAAAACTCCTGCAGATTTTTTATTTTATACAGGCAATTGTGTAATTGTTTTCAACAAAAATCTCTTTAATATGGAATAATCCACTGAGTCAACGGAGCCGTTTCTATTCAGGTCTGCCGCCTTAAGTTTTTCCTCCGTCAAATCTATTTGTTTAAGTATGTATCTTTTTAATAATGAATAGTCGCTTGAGTTTACCAGTCCGTCTCCGTTCAAATCACCATATACTATATTTTGATTGTTTTGTTTAACTATGACAATATAATTCACAGCCCCGCTTGAAGCCCCATTAGGACCAAGGGTTACAACGGAGTTTGCACTGAAATTCTTTTTGTAAAGGTTGTAGGTAACCTGTGGTGAACCGTCGTCGGTTATTGTCAGTGAGGTTTTGGTCCAATCGTTAAGCCATGACGGTATGGTTGCAACCCTTGAGTCCAGACCCACATATACGGTTATGTCAGCTTTGGCGGTAAAGTAGGCCAGGTCTTCTGTGGATTTTTTCGAGTCACAGGCTGTCCTGATCCATTCGGAGCCAAGGAACTCATTTGGAATTGTGACAAACTTGTATGTTCTGTCACCAAAAACTGTATCACCAACCCGTAAATTCGACTGTATGGACCAATTGGACGAATTTGCCGAATCCTTTACCGTTAATGATTTTATCAATTGGCCGTCCATTGGGGTTGGAGCCGGTGTTGAGGTGGGTTTTTGAGTCGGTGTTAAAGTTGACGTTTGAGACACGAGCGCAACCGGATTCCAATTGTCAGTACCTTTTAATAGGTTTTGCGGAGTAAATTTTGCGGCTTCGGCGTATGACAACTGTCTTCTCGATGAGTTGACCACCGCTCCCGGGCCTGTGTTTTTGTACTCAAAAAAGCGCGCATTTTCAGGCAAATTACCACTCATGCTGGTCCAGCCGGACTCCTTTATATGCGCTCCCAAATAACATGTTTTGTAAACTACATATGCATTGGGACGCCAGGGTCTTCCAAGATATGTTGAATTTTTGGGAGCATCGCTTGTCAATCTGCAGTTTAAGAACAGAAATCCGTAATTTTCGAGATCAGTGCTTGCAGCAGTGACATATCCCCCTTTGGGTGTTGAAACAATTTCGCAGTTTTCAAATACAGCTGTGGCGCCGCCAAATATAAAATCCGTGTCACCTATGATTTTGCAGTTCACATAATACTGTCTGCCCGAGTGTGCATACAAGGTATCCTGATTTCCGATAAAAATACAATTTTTGATTATTTGCCTGTCGCCGCGGATATAAGCAGCTACGGCTTGCTTGTCTTTTACGTCGATACTTTCATCAAAGGAATTTTCAATTGTGATGTTTTCAAGGATTGTGTCAGTTCCATAGAGATAGAATGATGCGGAACCGGATGTACCGTATGTGGTGCCGTCAGGTTTTAGTTTACCCGCATAATTGTCATATGTAATGATTGTTTTTGTATTGCTTTCTCCGATGAGGTGTATGTTGTTTTTCCTGATTGTAACAACTTCTTTGTATGTACCGTTTTTGACAAATATAACGGTTCTTTTTGAACTGTTTGACGGTACTGAATCAATTGCGGCCTGTATGGTTGTGAAATTGCCTGTACCGTCTTTGGCAACTATTATATCCGCATTGACCGCTGCGGAAGACACAAGCTGAATTCTATTGATTAGTAAAAAGAACAGGCAAAGATTAATGCATAGTAAAAGTAATATTTTTTTGTTTTTTATCATGTTCTCATCTCCATTTTTATTTTTTATGTCTTTTATTTTAAGATTCGAGGTTTATGCAACATTTGAGCGGGGATTTATAAAAAGGGGAAGAGATTTTTATATAGTAATTTTATGTAAAATAGATGTGGAAGCGTAAAATTTTAAATATTATTACGATACAAGATAAAGGGATGCCATATTGGAATCCCTTATCCTGCACTAATTGGAATTAATAATTTTCATATGCATTTCTGGTTTGTTTGGACTAACTTTCATTAATTTCTCCTTATTTCGAGTTTATCGATGTTGGGACCTCCGTCTGATGATGTGCCGGTAACTCTGATTTTGTTAACTCCGGAATTTAATGAGGCAGTTATACTCTTGGTCTGCCACTGTGTCCATGACCCTGTTCCTCCAAATACAACACCGGAGGCAACGATATTACCGTTTACGCTTATGTCAACCGTCCTGTTTGACGAAGTTCCGTTTGCATATGTAAGTGTCAGGGTATATGTTCCTGCATTAGCTATGTTCAGTGTCCATTCGATATATCCGCCGGGTACATTGTCATAATTTACATAGCCTGTTCCTGTGTAGCCTGCATTTTTTGTTTCAAATATAGCGCCGCTGAAAACTGCATCTTCAGCCTGGTAAGTCGCGGTTCCGTTATATGGCAACAAGTCGATCGAACCCAGTAAGAATCTTCTTAATACAGTATAATCAGAGGAGTTTACTTTACCGTCGAGATTTACATCCGCTGCTTTAAGCTGTTCATTTGTAAAGCTTATGGAACCAAGAAGGTATCTTTTCATTAATGAATAGTCAGTTGAATTTGTCCTGCCGTCATTATTCAAATCTCCGTACACTATACTTGCAGGTGTTGGTGTTGCAGTAGGGGTATTTGAAGGTGACGGTGTGGGGGAGAATGTTCCCGGGACATTTAACGTTGCTCCCGCCCCTGCTTCAATCTTTTCTTTAAGTCCCGCGGTCGGTTCGACGGTGTATTGATAGGGAGGAACGAAAGCAATACCTCTTCCGGTTGTTCCGCTACAATTTCCTATAAACAAATCATTAATGCTCTGGAGTACGGAGTCCGGAGAAGAAGTGCTAAAGTCAAAGCAATTTTTCATGTTAACGAAGACATTGCCTTCAGAGCGGATGTTTGCTTTGTAACCACAGCGAATGACATAATTGTTGCCGGGAGCGTCGAACAGGTTGTTGAAAATATGAACTTTTCCAAAACGGACACGGGGCATACGCTCTGTTACTCCCTTTGAATACCAGTTGTGATGATAGGTTACCCTAAGCCTTCCCTCGTCCTGCGCTGCGTTATTATCACTATGTCCGATCAGGCCTCCGAATGTGTGGCCTCCGTCCCTTGAAAACCAGTATTTGCACCAGGAAATGGTTATGTAATCGCTTCCGCGTTTTATGCTGAGATTTTCGTCGGTTGAGTCGGCCAAATCAAGGTGGTCAAACCAAATATGATGGGAATAGTCCGTAACGGTCACGGCATCGCCGTCTGCACCGTTTCCTCTTATTTTAAGGTTTCTCAATATAACGTTGGATGAGCCTTTAAACGTCCAACTGCCTGTCGTTGCGCCGGGTAAGCCGATGATGGTTTTGTTGGATCCTACGGTATAGTTGCCGCCGATGTTTCCCTGTACGTAAATAACTCTTGGAGTGTTATCTTTGACAAGATTTTGAAGTTCACTTGCACTTGTTACAATCACCGGTGCAGCATTTCCGCCACCTGTGGTTCCTCCGGCTTCCGACGCCCATCCTATAGGTCTATCCAAAGGTGACACGGTCTGGGCATAAGTGGTGGTTGCAGGTAAGAACGAGGCTACTATTAATGAAGCCGTTAACGTTAAAGAAGCAAATAATATTAAAGAAATTGCCAACATTGAAGAAATACATTTTACCCAACATCTGGACACAATCATCCCTCCTAATTTTTGTTTACAATTATTACAATTATTTTTATAATTTTAGATTCAAACCTTTTATATTAATAATACGTATCAAGGGTCGTATTTCATTGGGAGTTTAAATAAGAAATCAGACTTTTTTTATCATACAATAAAGCTATTGTTTTTCTTATTTTAAACTACAGCAAAAAGATTTTTTGTTGGAATTTGTATAAAAATGTTGACGTAATATATTTGGTAATTTATAATATTTGCGGTAATGATTGTTCAAATTGCTATCTATATCATATTCATCAAAGGGAGGAATTAATTTGTTTACTAAGGAAAAGATTACATCTGTAGCAATGATTTTTGTACTGTTAATCAATACGTTTTTAAGTTCTATAGGTGTTGTTTATGCACTGGATGATGGGAGCGAAGAACTAATAGTTGATGAAGTGATTGATAGTATTATGGAAGAAGATTGCGAAAATCACAAAGAAAACCAGGAAAAGAACGAAGTACAAAAAAAAGAAAATGAAGAAGATAGATATATTAGCGTAGATACGGAAGTATATCGGCCGAATTCTTTTGATGCTTTAGCTCAATTTGATTTAAGCATTGAAACTGTATCAATTGAAGAACAAACGTATACAATTTGCGGATATTTGGATTCAGATTTTACATATGGACAAAATAAAGCTGCATTTTTCAAATCGGGATTTAATGTTGCTATAAGAGGTACTAATCTTTATGACATAACAGATGAAAATGGGTATTTTGAAATAAATGGAGTTCCATCAGGTACGCATACTTTGGTGATAACAAGGCCTTATTACCTTGATGAAACAATTACTAATATTGTAACAGGATTTGAGGATAGAGTTGAAATAAGCACTGTTGCAAAGCCTATAAAAATGACGGCAGGTAATATAGTAGTTGATGGCACTATTAATCAAAGTGTTTTTGGCAAGATAAAATTTCTCACTTTTGCAAAATTTTTCCCCAAGGCACCGGTGGGGAATTTTTATGTAAACCTTGTTATTTCACACATCTAATTTCATGTATTCAACCTCGATTCCCGCATTCTGTTGCTTTGTCCGAAAAACAACAGTAAGTGGCAATGGTGAAGTATTCGATCAACAATTGCTCCTGTCATCTGTTCATCATAGAATATATTCACCCATCTTGAAAATTCTATGTTGGTGTTGATAATCACCGCTTTATTCTCATATCGTTCGGATATTACCTCAAACAGAAGCTGTGCCCCTATCCTGTCCAATGGAACATATCTCCATTCATCACAAATCAACAGCTCAGCTTTGTTCAGTTTTTTCAGAAAACTTGATAACGTTCCCACTCTTTTCTCTTCTGCAAGTTTGTTTACAAGTGCCGATGTCCTGAAAAATCTTACCTCATAACCCCTCTTGCAGGCTTCTACGCCTAATGCTATGGAAAGATGAGTCTTACCGGTCCCTACATTCCCATACATGACTATATTCGTCTTGTTTTTCACAAATTCACATTCTTTTAGATATTCCGGAGTAATATCACCAGGAAGGGTTACCTCATCAAACCTGAAACTCTCAAATGTCTTGATAGTATAAAAACCCGCTTTCCTCAGTAACTTAGCATTCCTTGTTTTCTCACGGTGTATAATCTCAGACTTAAGAAGCTTAAGCAAATATTCCTGGTGATTGTCAGCTTGTATCTTACCCGACATTTCCACAATATTTCGGCTTAACCGAAGTTTCTTGCAACAGGCCGCAATTTCAGATGTCAGCATCTTTCTTCACCTGCCTTTCTGAGACTTCTATCATAGGCCAAAAGATTTGGCTCATATCTTTCTAATTTCGGTATATAATCCTGTAACTGTACCGGTTCAAGCTGCAATACTTTTTCATGCAGCCAACTGTGTAAATTTATCAGGCTGTCCAAATCTGTAGCCCCATATGCCAATGCGGTACTTACGGTTTCAACTGCACTTTCAAAACTGCTTTTCTGTGTTAAATCAGCAATGGCTTTCAATACTTTTCCCTTCTCTTGCTTACTTACGCTTTCCATATATTCTCTTAATGGCTGTGGAAGCATCTGATATATCCCTATATATTTCAATGCTCCCGGGTGCCGAGCCAGTTGATTAAGATAGGGGCAACCACTTTATACTTTGCTGTTTATAGTTACCGTACAGCCTGGCGTGACGTACTATCTCCCGATAGCTTTCATCAAGTATTATTACATTATTAGCAGTCAGTTTAATTAATATATAGCCTTTTTATATAGCCTTTTTCGTGTCCGGCGTTTACATTGCAAAATACCGCTTCAAATCCATAATGCTCCATAAATCTTATGAAGTCGTCTGTCAGGTTACTACCCCCGCCTTTAATTACCTTGGTAACTATGGTACTTGCATTATCAAACCATATCTTTGGGGATACACCTCCTATGTGTTCAAATATTGTCTTTAAACCTTCGAATAAACATTCCTGGTTCTCTCCTTTAAATAGCTGAGTGTATCCTTTATTACTGTAAGGAAAAGACAGATTAAGGTATTTACCGTTATATAATTTGCCGTTTTCATAAAAGTCAGCGTCTCCAAAGTCTACTTGTGCTTCGCCGGGTACATGCTCTAATGGTAAAAAGCCATTCTTTTCGCTAAAGAGCTCTTTTTTCTTCATTGCCACATATGCTGCCACAGTTCTATATGAACAATTAAAATCATCTTTGTATCTCTCCACTAACCGGTCATATACTTGTTTTGCTGTGTGTCTTTGCTTCCGTCTGGACTTTTTATCTTAATTAAGCCATGAATCGATATCAGCCTTAAACGGTTCAAGCTTAGAAAAAGATGGTTGTTTCTTCAGTTTTGGTAACTCTTTGTTCCAATCCTCTTTGTACAGATAGTTTCTTACTGTTTTACGGTCATGACCTGTTTCTTTTGCTATCTGGCTAATATTTTTTCCTTCCTCAAAGTACATTTTTATGATATTCTTAATTTGGGTCATTGATAGCATCCTCCAATCCTCCTTGTACACGTTTTCTGCTCATATACAAGGATATTATTTTGGTGTGGTGTCTTCAATGGCCTTTTGCAATTATGGGGAATTTACTTTTGCAACTTTGTCCATTTTTATTATGCAACAAATACAATAGGAAAAAAAGGAATAAAAGGCTTTGCTTCTGATATTAAAAATGCTATCAATCTAAAAATTGGTGTTAAGGGTGCAGATAAGACAACTACACAACGATTAAAAACTAATTTACAATTGTTTGCTGAAAAAGAAACGAGTAGTACTCTCAATTTACCACCGTATATTGACAATGCAGGAAAGTTTGTGAATTGGACAAAGCAATTTGAAAAAGTGAAAGTACCACTAACAACAGAACAAGTTGATGAATTGGTTGCGCTAGCTAAAAAGTTTGGAGTAAAGGTAGAAGCTTCTGCAAGTGATTTAGCTGGGCATACAGGTAAAGCAGGTACAAATTGGGGTATTCCGCATATTCATATTGGTGAAGCAAGAGTTCATATCCCAGTACCAAAAGGTTATCAACTACCATAAGGAGGATTTTTATGAAATTCAGAATACTTGGAGATTCAATTATAACGTCAAATAGCGCATATAAAGGTCTTTACAGAGAAGAACCTATATACATAGAAGATGACGAATTATATCCTTTTTGGGATTGGTATGCTACTGAGGCTGGTGATGGAGGGTATATTTCGGATATTGAAAAAGCAAAAAAACTTGTAGAGATGTATGCAAAAAAGGGAATATATTATGAAATCATCAGGATTGAAGAGCAAGAAATTAGCACTAAAAATTGCTTCCTTGGTATAGATATTTGCACAAAAGGTGGATATTCTTTATTAGCGTCAAGACTTGAAAATTCTAATACGACTAAAACAGAGATGGATGGCATTTTTGAATTAATAAAAGTATATTTTCAGGCAAAGCTTAACGAGCATTCTTTGTTTGCAAAAAATGAAGATGCAGACTTATTTCTTAAAGTTATAAATGAAATTCAACAATTGAGGCCGGGAATAATTGAGGAAGATATTTTTAAAAAGTATTATTTATATAAACAAGAATAAATATCGTTATACAGGTCATATAGTTCAGCTGTATGACCTTTTTTTGCTATTCTGGTAGAGATTCTGCGTTTATAAAATATGTTCAACTTACTGTATATATTGTTCACAGTATTTTAGTGTATCTATTATTTTTTATTTATACATCAGAAAATGAGAATATTAAGTAGGGGGGTAGATGTTTCTGGTTATAGTCTCAAGTAGTGGTGTAAATTTCGTGGAGGCTAATTGACAAAAGTAACCACGATATGATTTCTACTTTATTA
>JGI2924J29684_1078340_pt1 | contig 42327 bp, 41 predicted proteins | sample BenlonsequencITS_FD_29684 | JGI IMG/M metagenome (IMG submission 29684) | reverse complement strand
CCCCCTTACTGGTGCTCGCAGCGGGAGAACAATGACCCTGCCACAAAAAGAAAAAGGCGAAGCATTTGATCTGCGCTATAAGGTATTCAATTTTAAGATAATGATATTCATGCCAAGGATGTGTTATAATATGGGAAAAGGAGGTGTCTATATGCCACCTACTCCAAAAGAGTTATCAGCCTCTTACAGCTACGCAGACTATTTGACCTGGCCGGAAGACGAACGCTGGGAGCTAATTGACGGAGTTCCTTTTAATATGACTCCCGCCCCTACGCCAAAACATCAAGAAATTCTAGGAGAATTGTTTCGCATACTGGCAAATTGGCTCAAAGGAAATAGATGTAGAGCCTATATGGCCCCGTTTGATGTTCGACTAGCCGGATCCGATACACTTGATACGGAAATCGATAAAGTTGTTCAGCCAGATATTTCAGTGGTGTGTGATCCTCAGAAAATTGATGATCGTGGATGTTTGGGAGCACCGGACATGATTATTGAAATACTATCACCGTCAACGTTTAAAAAAGACCTAGGGATAAAGCTTACCTTTATGAAAGTTCCGGGGTTAAAGAATATTGGGTCGTCTACCCCCTGGATGAAATAGTTATGGTATTTATTCTTCAGAACGGCCAGTATGGAAAACCTACGGTATACTCAGTACCCGATGAGATCCCAGTAGAATTATTCGAAGATCTCACTATACCCTTGGAATCTGTTTTTCGATGATTCGGTTAGGGGGCATCATGAAACGCGATGCTCCGTTTAATCAAAAGTACAATTGTGGTACTGAAGATAGAACAGAAAGATTACCGAGTTAGGGAATATTATTGAACAAGATCAACTATATTTAAATTGATTCAAATAAGTAGCCAATAGCCCTCATCTAATTCTAGGTGGGGGCTATTTACGAACATACCCTTTGGATGATCGAGTAGGCGCTTTAGTTACTGGTCGATCAGCAAATGGTCATTATAATGACAATGCGAAAGCAAGCGATGTATACCCAGGGTATGCAAAAAGGATTTTATATTTGTATAACTATAAATGATCTTGCGGGGATCTGTGAAGGGGCAAACTAATCTCTACTCTAGGCGTATTGCCCGTTGGAGAAAAGTTTGCTTCTACTCGATTTCTTTGAAGGGGAGTTGCTAAGGAGTGAGGAGAATAATACATAGACTTCCAATAATGATATTGTTGTTGCTATTATTGACATCCTGCAATGTCAATGATAATAGAGTTAAAAAGTTGAATTTTGGATTAAAGGATATAGAATGGCATTTAAATGAGGGCTATGCATTCATTGATATGACTGTAGATGTTAAACAAGATGTTGGAGGGTTTGGAGAGTTACATCAATTTATTATAAGTAATAGAGAGGAAAAGCTATCCATTTCTGATTGGTATTCTAAAAGTGCAGGTAATGCAAGTTATCTTGATGGGATTGTTAGAGGAGAAATTAGCAAGATTGATGACCCTAATATTTGGAATGATAAAGAATGGGTCGATGTTATTTTTGCAATTATTGCCGAAAGACAACATTAATTTAAGAGGAAATAGAAATTCGGCTATTTGAATCTGGTGAATCTAGTGATTAATCAGACTCAAATAGCCGAATTTCTAATCACCTCATTGATAATTTCATATCGGGGAGTTTTTATTTTCGGAGCTTCGCAAGTTACTTGGCGAGACTGGGCGGAAAAATAGTAAAACTCTGATGTGTTACTATCCCTTTGATGATATGGCATGCTTTATTTTTCATTAGTTGAAAAATCTTGTCAGAAAAGCGGTTCCTCTTCGTATTAATTTATGAAGAGTTTTTGAGGATTGAAGAGGGTGGCGAAATAAAGGATGGATAACCTGAATTTTATTGCAAATATAAAAAAGAAGAATAAAAGAGCCCTGGAATTTGTTGTAGACCATTACAGCAACTTGGTTTGCAAAGTGATCCGAAGCGTGCTTCCTGCAAATAACTGTGAAGCAATGATTGAAGAGTGCATGAACGATGTCTTTTGGCTAGTGTGGTGCAACATCGATAGTTTTGATGAAACAAAAGGTGATTTTAAATCCTGGATCGCAGCTATATCAAAGTATAAGGCAATTGATTGCAGGAGAAAGCTGAACAAACAAAGTCAATGGGTAAGTTTCAGCGATGGAAATATGTATGAAAAGATCTCAACTGAAGAAATCGTTGTTACAAAGGAAAATAGAAAAGAACTTGTGAAGGCAATCAATGATCTGAAGGATGAAGATCGAGAAATTTTTATCCGGCGCTATTTTCTGGGTGAAGGAATTGAGAATATAGCGAGGGCTTTTTCAGTGGACAGGAATGTCGTGGATAAACGGCTTTCAAGGGGTCGTCAGTATTTAAAGGAAAAGCTGGTCTTTTTGAAAGGAGAAATGCTCTAATGTTTGATAAGAATCTGCTGCTGGAAGAAAAAGATATCTTAAAGCTGTTAAATTATTTCCGGTTGGATCAGGAAGGACTTAACCCCGCAGGGGATGAAGTGTCGGAATGGCAAAGAGAAAGAATCAAGAAAACCCTTAAGCGAAAAATTAGAAGTACCCGGTCTTTTAAAATCCTGCGCTTTGGTTCCATTGCGGCTGTTGTCCTGCTGGCTGCCGCTATTGCTCTTGAAACAACGTCTCCCGTTTGGGCCAGGAACATTCCTCTGGTTAATTCGGTTTTGCAGATGTTTAGTGACAAATTCGGCTATCGGGGGGATTATGCAGCTTATTCCCAGCTGGTGGATAAAAGTGTCACTGATCATGGCATTACAGTGACCATTAATGAAGCCTTGGCGGACGACACAAAAATTATCTTAGGATATACCCTGAAAAGTGACCGCAAAATTGAGGCTGATGATTTGTCCTTGGCGGATTTGTTTGAGGCTACGAAGGTTAACGGCAGTCCTTTAAATGGAGGCGGTGCCACAGGGGAGTTTACCGATGATTTTACCTACGTCGGAAGATGTGAGTTTAAATATGATCCATCTTTATTCTTTAATAAACTGAAGGTTGATATCAATGTCAAAGAACTATGGGGAGTAGAGGGGAATTGGGATTTTGCCTTTACCGTGTCGAAGGACGAGCTGATTGACAACAGCAAGGTCTTTAATACCAAGGTTAAAGTTGATCTGCCGGACCAGGTGATAACCATCGACAAAGTGGTTTTATCCCCCATTGACACGACGATATTTTATAGCGGAGTTTATAAGGATCAAGCAACAGTAAACATGATACCTCATTACACATGGATCGCCTTTGATAATCAGGGAGTAGAGCTTGTGCCTAAGGGCTCAAGCCAGCATGGCATAGGCCCCTTTACAGGCTCGATGCAGTTTGAAAAAACAAAGGGCATCCCGCCTTGTCTTACCGTCATTCCTTGCCTTCAGATTTTGCCCGAAGAAGTCAAGCTTGGAATGAAACCTGGTAATCAGAAAACTAGGGTTGCCCAAACCACAGAAATTCCCAGTGAAAGCAGAGTTTTAGACGGCAAATTCCCCCTTGAGCTTCCCCAGGGCAAGATAGGCAAACTGATTATCAGGGAGATTGCCAACGAGAAGGGAGAAACGATCATCCGCTATACGGCTGCAGGCAAAGCACCCTATCACCAGGGTAAAGCCCTATACATCAAAGATGCTGCCGGGGAAAGTGTGGCAGCCAAAAATTATGATATTCGAAGGGACGCGGCGCATCCCCAGGAATTCACGAAGGTATTCCCGCTTCTTGACCTCAGTAAAGGGTATACTGCCTGCACAAGCAGGTTTGAAGACGAGGAGCTCCTGGAGAATAGTCAGTTTACAATTGAACTCAAGTAGAATCCCGATTCATAATGGACGGTACATTGATGATATGGCAGTTGTTGATTTCTATCCATTGCAATGCCCGGAAGAAAGGATTATATTTCTAAGAGATAAGTGAGGTTCAAGACCATTACTGGGAGATGAATTAATGTTTAACATTTTGGTCGTCGAAGATGACGTGAATACCCAGAAGCTGATCTGCGCTGTCCTAAAACGGGGAGGGTACAATGCTTTTGGGGCAAAAGATGGTCTCGATGCTTTAAATAGGATGGAAAGACAGTATTTTGATTTAATAATCCTGGATCTGATGATGCCGGGAATGGACGGTTACCAGCTTTGTGAAGAATTGCGTGATGCAGGAGACAATATTCCTATATTGATGATCACGGCACAACAAGAAATTAGGAATAAACACAGGGGCTTCCTGGCAGGAACAGACGATTATATGACCAAGCCCTTTGACGAGCAGGAAATGCTGCTGCGCATCAAGGCTTTACTGCGCCGGGCACAAATTATCAATGAGCACAAACTAACCATCGGTACTACCACTTTGGACTATAATACTCTTACTGTTACCCGTGGCGGGGATAAAATGACCCTGCCTCAAAAAGAATTCTATTTACTCTTTAAATTGTTGAGTTATCCAAATGTGATTTTTACCCGTCTGCAATTAATGGATGAGATATGGGGCCCCGATACTGAAACCGATGAGCATACCCTGAATGTTCATATGGGCAGGCTGCGCGAAAAATTTAAAGATAACCCTGATTTTGAGCTGGTTACTGTGCGCGGACTGGGCTATAAGGCGGTAAAGCGGACATGAAAAAGAGAATGAGCCTGGCTGTTTCCTTGGTTGTCTTTGTCTTTTTGGTTATGGTTATGTCCGTTGTAATTGGCAGACTATGTACATATTTACTGGAATATTTTTTTGGCAGCAGCTTTTTGGCAAATGGTTATATAGGTTTTTTTGCCCTGCTGCTGACAAGTGTAACGATTGGAACGTCTGTCACCGCTCTCCTGAGCAGGTGGATGGTTAAGCCTGTTCGTAATCTGATTGAAGCTATTGAAGAGGTAGCCGAAGGGGATTTTACCGTTACGGTTCAAGGCAGTAACATCCCGGAGCTGGAGAGCCTGGCTGTGAGTTTTAATAAAATGGTCCGGGAACTTGCGGGAATTGAAATGCTGCGCAGGGATTTTGTTAACAATTTTTCCCATGAGTTTAAGACGCCCATTGTTTCGATTAAAGGTTTTGCCAAACTTTTGCAGCAAGGCGGTTTAAGCAGAGAAGAGGCAGCAGAATATTTAGATATAATCATTCAGGAATCCCAAAGATTGGTTGACCTTTCTACGAATGTACTGAATTTATCTAAGGTTGAAAGCACGGAGATCATTAGGGAAAAAGAAGCTTATCCTCTGGATGAACAAATTCGCAGGGCTATACTTATACTGGAACCCAAATGGAGTGCTAAAAATCTTTCCTTAGAGGTAGATTTGGAGAGTATTAATATTTATAACAATGTCCCTTTGCTCCAGCAAATCTGGATAAACCTACTGGATAATGCTGTGAAATTCGCCGATAACGACGGGAAATTAGAAGTCAGTTTAAGCAGCATTAATTCTTGGATACGCTTTAGTTTGCGGGATAATGGGCAGGGAATGGACGAGGAAACAAAACAACATATCTTTGACAAGTTCTATCAAGGGGACACCTCCCATGCCATGAGCGGGAATGGACTGGGACTGACATTGGTTGAAAAGATTGTTCGCCTCTGCAGCGGCCAGATCGAAGTTGAAAGCAGCCCGGGCAAAGGCAGCACTTTCACAGTTTTCTTGCCTTCGGGGCTGCCGGAGGATTATATCCGCAGTTAGATCTGTATTTAGCAAATTTCCTGGCCTTAAAGAAGGGCCTGCAAATGGATTGATTAGACCATTTGCAGGCCCTTCTTTTACTTGTACTACTTAGAAAGTATAACTTTCATGTATATACCTTACGATGGACAATAGATGTGAAGACAACTATGGCATTGACCTGCGCCAGCCAATTTTTCTAGCCATTAGGTAAGGAAACCTATAAAAATTGGGTAAAGGAGTGTTTAAGCTCCTTTATTAATTAGAAGAGGGCTGAAAGTTGACCTTGAGTTGAGATTGAATTGTTAATATGAAGCAACTAGAAAACAAGGAGCTGAAGATTATGAGTATATTCTCCAGGCAAAATTCCCAAGGATCAGCTGCAATCCAAATTCAAGGCCTGCACAAAAATTTTGGTGAATATAAGGTTTTGAACAATCTGTCTCTGGAGGTGAAACAAGGAGAGATTTTTGGATTTCTGGGGCTGAACGGCGCCGGAAAAACAACCACCATAAAAACCCTTTTAGCGCTGCTCAAGCCGACCTCCGGTCAGCTTTACATGCTGGGGGAAAAGATCCATGCCGGCAACTATAAATTATGGGATAAGGTAGGCTATTTAGAGGAAGCTGCTTTTTATCCTGATTTAACTGTCAGTGAAAATCTTGACATAGCCCGCCGAATGCAAGGAGTATCTGACGGGGAATCTGTAAAGCGGGTCATGGGTAAACTGGGGCTGGAGCCCCACAAAAAGAAAAAGGCGAAGCATCTTTCGTTAGGAAACAAGCAGCGTTTGGGACTCGCCAAAGCTATGATTCACAATCCGGAAATTCTGATCCTGGATGAACCGATCAATGGTCTTGATCCGGCAGGAGTTGCTGAGATCCGGAATATGTTAGATGATTTAGCTGGAAATTCCGGGGTAACTGTATTTTTATCCAGTCATTTGTTAGAAGAACTTTCGAAAGTTGCTACACGGATTGGAATTATTCACAAGGGTCACCTTATTCAAGAAATAGAAATGGGGAAGCTGGAAAAATCCTTACAGAAAAACCTGGTCTTGGCCGGACGGAACAAAATGGCCCTTAAGGGCGTACTTAAAGAACAGGGTTATGAATTTGAGGAAACAAAGGATGGGCAGCTTAAACTAACTGCTAGCCAAGCAGTTGAGAACCCTGAGCGATTAGCGGAACTCCTCGTTCAAGCAAATCAGCCGCCAACCATGCTTCGGGTGATTACGGAAGATCTGGAAGGCTACTTTCTGCGCACAATTGGTATGGTAAGGGGGACTAACTGATGACTATTTTTTCTATTCTCCATTGTGAAATTCGTAAGATTATCCGCTCCAATGTGTTTGGGCTGGTATTCCTTGTTTTTGCCTTTGGACCAATCATGATGGGAGTTGGGATCCTATCCGGTGACGGCGGTGATCTTAATTGGCAAATGTATTTAGAAGAATTGGTGAAAAATCTGGCTGCCCTGGGGCTTATCGGCTACACATTTATCGCGGCCTGGGTATTCGGCCGTGAGTTTACAGATAAAACCATGAAGGATTTGCTGGTCAAGCCCGTATCCAGATCGCGTATTGTCATGGCAAAATTACTGGTAGTATTAGCCTGGAATGTATTGCTTTCCGTCTATATGTTTGCAGTCAGCCTCGCCATCGGTGGTGTTTTAGGGCTTACAGGTTGGTCGGCTATTCTGATTGGGCATATTTTCTTGCGCTTTGTGGTAACATCCCTGTTGTTTATTGTTGTGACCACACCAGGGATCTTTCTGGCTAATGTCAGTAAAGGATACTTAGCGCCCTTAGCTCTAATCCTGGTAATTGTTATTTGCTCCAATGTACTGGCCTCAATGGGATTTGCCCCCTATTTCCCCTGGACAATCCCAGGGGTATTCCAAAGCACCGGTTTCCTTAATTTAAGCAGCATAATTATTCTTGCCCTGACGGGAATAGCGGGAGTTGTTGGAACATTTGCCTGGTGGAGATATGCTGAGCAGCCCTAATTTTTAGACAACAACACACAGCCGGTGTTAAAAGTTACGGCCAGGGTTACGGGGAAGAGAACAAATACCTCAAGCAGTTTTCGCGGCGGTGTTGATTTTTCGGGACGTACCCGAAATACGTGTATCTCTTTCCCGTCTGTGTGCCCCTCAATTCATTCAGATCGTAATTGAATGCTCGATAAATGTTTTGTAAAAAACGGAATAATAACAAAAAGACCCCCACTTTTATAGAGATCATTCAAATTCATGGATCAATTCAATTTGATGTACTAGATATTTTAAATCCCATTCATGCATTTTACCGATAAAGTCTTTATCCTTAATAGTTGTTTTAAAGTCTTCTCTAGTTACTTTTAATAATTTAAAGCCCAATCCCCATGATGGTTTTGCCAATCCCGATTTTCTCCAATTAGGAATAGGAATTTTATATCGATCAAAATACTTTGGTGACTTGTCTGGAGCTTGAGATGTGGTTGAGACCAAAATTAACAACTCATCGTCTTGCTTGCCTACTATTATTACTGGTCTTGTTTTAGATTCTCCAGGAATATCCTCGTAATTTACATCAGACCAAAAAATCTCACCTAAAGAAAAATCATACTTATTGATCTCAGTATTCTCCCTCTTCTACGATGTAGCGATGGTCTTTATTGTTTTTATCGAACAATAGTTTACCATCTTTAACAATGGGCTTTATAGTAATTTTTTCTAATTTTTCAGGGGATATAGATAATCCTTTATAGTCTTTTTCCTTAGGAACTGCTTGCATATCTTCCCCCCCTTTATTAATCTTATTGACATCTTCCTTGTCCATATAATATCACCTTCTAAATTGTTGTTCAAGAATATTATGCCCAATTTTACCAATTTAGAAGGGAAATATAGTAATATAGAGATAATTGGTGGAAGTCTTCCCCCACCTGCTCCGGAGGTTTTAGAAGAGATCAAGGATCGTTTTTTATATAATGCTGAATTAGTCGTAGAACTTAGTGACACGGATATTAAAAAGATCAATTTGTTATAAAGGGAATTAGCTATTTATGCAATCGACCTTAGCTTAAAGATAAAGTTGAAGGGGGTAAACGGAGGTGATTCCAATGAAAAAACTATTTGACCCAACGACCATAAACTACCTAGACCTTTCCAATCGATTTGTAAGATCCGCTACCTGGGAAGGGCTGGCAAGTAATGAGGGAGCCGTTACTTTCGAATTAATTGGGGCAATGGAAGAACTAGCCAAAGGTGGAGTAGGACTAATCATTACCGGTCATTCCTATGTTCGTAGAGATGGACAGGCGGGCCCCAATCAATTAGGTGCTTATAGCGACAGTCTGATTCCCGGCCTCAAAGAAATGACTGAGGCGGTTCATGCTGCAGGCGGCAGAATTATAATGCAGTTAGCCCATGCGGGAAGATTTGCCTCGCAGCAATTAACCGGGCAGACAGCCTTGGCTGTTTCCCTTGTGAAAGATTTGCCTAATACATCCGTCAGGGAAATGACGATTGAGGACATCCAGGAGCTGGCTGGGGCTTATGCTGAAGCTGCTGAAAGGGCTAAAGCAGCAGGTTTTGATGGCATTCAAATTCACTCGGCCCATGGTTATCTTCTAAGTCAATTCCTGTCTCCTGCTTTTAATCAGCGCCAGGATGAATACGGAGGAAGTATTTATAATCGTTCTAGAATACATCTCGATATTATTCAAGGGATACGAAGAACGGTTGGACAGGACTATCCTATCCTGGTAAAACTCAACTGTCAGGATTTTATTGAAAATGGCTTAAGTCTGGACGATTCTCTTCAAGTTGCATACAGACTCGCCAACGCTGGTGTCGATGCCATAGAATTGAGCGGTGGTGTGATCAAAACCGGCAGGTTGGAACCCAGCAGGACAGGGATTAATTCCCTTGAAAAAGAGGCCTATTTTAGAAATGAAGCCCGGGTCTTTAAACGTGAAATAGATATCCCGCTCATTCTGGTTGGGGGAATACGTTCCTATGAGTTAGCTGAAAAGCTCGTAGAGACCGGAGATGTAGATTATATCTCTATGTGTAGACCCTTTATTATGGAGCCTGGTCTTATTAACCGATGGGCATCAGGGGATCACAGCAAAGCGCTATGCAAATCGGACAATTCCTGTTTGGAATCAGGTAGAAAAGGAACTGGAGTACGTTGCTTAGCTAAATATTCAAGCCCAAAGAGGTAGCTTAGGATAGAACGGCGGACTGTAATGAATAGTTATATGAAATTATATAGATTGCCTTAAAGAAGAGGTAACATACTAAGAATTGATTACTTTTTGCGCTATATCTTTTAATACTTTATAAGATTGTTCCACACTATTTACTCCATCCGCATTAATTAAACAGCAACGGGAGGGAGCGAGCCAACAGCGATCATAGATTAAACTCTCTTCAAGGCCATGTTTCCCTAAGAACTCCCATAATTCCATCAGACGTTTATACAGTTTTTCCGCGGACTCTTCACTTAACTCTGTTGTTAGGGTAGGAGTAATTCCCCAGGTCAAAATTCCACCACCCTTAAGGAATTCTTTCACTTCATCTGTATAGCGAACTAAAATTTGACCCCAACTAAAGGCGTCCACGGATAGAATGTCTAAGTTTGCACCTAATAGAAACGACCAATCTGGATTGCCACATAGGTGAACACCCTTTGGTCCGGGTAATTGCGCTAAAAAGGATTGGTATTCACCTTGAGCCAACTCAGATGTGTAGGCACTAAAAGAATTAAATATCATTTCCAATCCAGGCTCGTCTAACCAGACAAACGGTTTTTTGTGGATTTTGCTTAATGCTTGATATTGCCATTCAATTTTTCGCACTAGAAAATTATATAGAATTTCCCGGACAAAATCGTTGTAGATCATCGGTTTTAGATCCTCGTCACAAATCTTCAGTCCGAAACTAATAGGGCCTACTGTTTGGCCTCTCACCATGGGATAATTAGAAAGATCCTGTTTTAAGAAAGCACGAAATGCAGTCGAAAAATCTGGAGTAAGCTCAAAATAATCATCCTTTTGACTTTCTTCAAGGTAAATATCAAGTTGCTCAGTAAAAAGTTGATGTGAAAAGCGCAAGATCTCATGTTCTTCATCAATGATCAATCCGGGAAAGTGCTGAGCAAACTGCGCATACATATCCTCTTTAAAGCGATACTTGGGTAGTTGAGGCCAAAATGGAATATCCACGGAAAGGGATAATCGTAAGGCATCCTCTAAGTTGACATGAGGTAAAATTCCCATTGCGGTTGTTAAAGCACGACCGGGTAACATTTCGTTTTTCACATAGCTTCCCTCCTCACGGTAATAGTGCTCAAATGACATTAAAAACGTTGACACTATATTAAATAGTATAATTTATTGAGTGGCTATTTATATTGATCATAATCACATTCGAAAGAATATAATTTAAATTTTAATTATTCATACAAATTACTACTTAGCTTAATTGCGGTGGGGGGGGAGGCAATAGAAAAAAAACAACCCCTGCGGATTAAAATAACTCCATCCCAATTCGGGAAAGGAGTTATTTTTATCATTGGTTGAACTTAAGCTAAATTACACTAAGTTGGGGAATTCCCTCGAATCCCCTTGTTACCATTAATACAAAATCGGTAAATCATTCTCTGAATTTTGAAACGGATCTTTCTCTTTGAACTTTCACTTGATTTTCAAAGGCGTTTTTATATTCTTTGTATTGCTTTGATGACAATATATCTTGTTTGTCAGAGGCATTCAATGGTATGTTTGAATTTGGTCCGGATATTATAATTGAACCATCATTTCCTGCACTGCCGGAAAAGATGTAGTATTTGTTTTCTGCTGGAAGTTCGTCATTTTCAAAAACATATACTGCTTTTTTATCTGCTGAAATACCACCATCTTTCCGGAATTCAATAGGAGTATTTATATTCAAGTTTCCCTTTATGTTGTCGATGACTTCAATTTCATAAATCGTGTAAGGTGCACTTGTCTCTTTAGTTCCAGCATATTGAGCCACCGTAGTCACTCGTTCTGAATAAACAGTTCCGTGATTCTTTACTACTTTACCCACAAAAACATAGTCAACAAATCCAACATTTGCATTGGGATTATCCAAATTAATTACAAAAGAACTCCTCATTGGATATATCGGCAATTCACTTACATCGACATTTGCTGCTGGAATTAAAACTTCCTTATCGTTATTTATAGCATAAGCGCCTAATGCCAGCCCTAAACCTAAAACAACTATGGCTATAGTATTAATTATTTTTTTCTTAATAATCATAAATCTAAAACCTCCATCCTACAATTACTTTACAATAATCAAAATATTTTTGCACCGAAAAACTCACTGCAAGATACCGCAATACTTTGCGGTTTTCGCAAATCGATTTTTAAAACATACTGTCAGACTTGGAGACCTTATCCATAAGAAGAAAATAGGCTTTCCTAAAAGACAAAAGAGGCACTCATTAACGTCTTATAGAGCTATCACTTAAGAAAATCATCATTGTGACTTCGTTCGCCAAATTTTGACTAAACGTTATGTCATAATGAAAGAGTATAAAACTAGATGAAGTTTCTTCATTAGCCGGGTACGTGACTGTAAATTGAAACCAAGTAGCTCGTATAGGATTCAGCCAATACATAAACCCTCTCAGGGGTCGGCACTACTTGCTGTAAAAAGATAGTTTACTTTTGGTTCGGAATAGGTGGTAACAAATTTATGCTAGAAGATTGGAAGCTTATCGGCCAGGTAATGTTAGAATTAGTCAATGACTATTTTCCGGTGAAGGAACTAAAAATAAACATGTCAGAATTCATTACCTTCAAAATGAACGGTCATTTCCCCTTCGGTCAGCTCGTTATTTTGCATTACCAAATGTTTGGCGGGCAGTCTAAAGACATCTTTAATACGGCAGCAGCAGTTGAACTAATGATTCTTTCTCTGGATATATTTGATGATTTGCAGGATCAGGATAATTTTTCCGTACCTTGGCAGAGAATGGATCACGCTCTAGTTTTGAACATAGCTATAGGTCTGCTGATGGTTAGTTCAAAAGCATTAGAACAAACATCGTTTGATCAAGATAGGAAGGTAATGGCCAACGACAGCTTAAATACCTGTGTGCTTAAAGCGATTAATGGCCAACACTCTGATCTTATGGGCAATATTGAATCTGAAGAAGATTACATCCAAATGGTTAGGGGGAAATCAGGTTCACTTATGGCTTCGGCATGTTTGCTAGGTACTATACTTACTTCTGACAAACATCATGAAATCGTCAGTAAATACGGAGAACATATTGGGATAATTGCCCAAATAAGGAATGATATCAAGGATACTTGCCGCTGGGATGAAAAAGATGACCTGATTAACAAAAGGAAAACTCTCCTCACATTGTATTTATTCAAGAATTCAAGACCCCAATATCAGTTTGTGAAGGACTATTTTAGCGGCAAGTTAAACAAGGAAGAATTAATCCAAAGTAAGGAAGAAATTCAAGAGTTAATTCAAAAATCTGGTGTTTTTGAATATACGCGGGTTATTATGAAAGTAAATCAACAAAAGGCGATTGAACTGATAGATAAAATAGGGATAGAAAATAAGTGGAAGGAAAAGCTATTGCAATTTATATAATGTAGTTGCCCCGCAATACAATTGCGGGAACCCGCAGTCCTGTTTGCGGGGCTATTTGATGGATTATATGATAGTATATTAAATAAATTAAAGGAGAGAAAAAGGGTATGTTACAAAATGTTGTCGAATACTTAATAGAAAACCCGGATGTAAAAGAGAAAGTTAAAGAAGGCTCTGCAAGCTTAGTAGGATTAACAAAGATGGAGCAGCAGGCAGTTATTGATAGCTTTGAAGATGAGCCCAGCGTCGTTGGGCCATTGCAGTATTGGTAAGAAATTAAAGAAAAGTCAGGATAAATCCTGACTTTTCTTTAATGAAGGAGATTTGTGAATGGGAGACCTGAAAAGACGTTGCATGTGGCTATCTTCTGCCGGAATAATTTTAATATTGATCTATTACCTGCCCTTTGTCAGCCTAAACGTTCCTTACATCGGCCTAAACGTGGTGGAAAATGAAGCAGGTAAATGGCAGATATCTAATGTCGATCATCTTGGTTGGGCCAATCAACAAGGAATCAAGGCTGGAGATACTGTAGCATTGATCAACCAAAATAAGCCTAGCGAGCATTTTACCGTCAGTCAATATGGTATCATTGAACAGGCAGAGACATTAACAATTAATAAAAGTGACGAATTGATTTTATATAAGGTGACCAATACTGCCACTCAAGATTTGATTTGGTATCACATTTTGATACCAGGACTAGTCTTTGGGATTCTCTTTATTTTTTCCCTGTTTCTATATATTAAGAAAAGGGATGATAAGGCTGCTCTTCTCCTCATTCTCTTTTTTATTGCCATAGGGTTTAGCTACTTAAGTTCTGGGGCTTCTGCTAGGATAGATATTCTCGGGATATACATCAATCGAATTACACTGTCTTTAATCCCCGTACTATTTTTGGAATTTTTACGAGTTTATTTTTTGCAACATGGACTTATTTTGTATAGTCGTAGGCTCTTGTTTGCATTGTATGGAATAAATGGGTTGCTGCTTGTTATTCTTTCATTGTTTCAGATCTTCGGCGGAAGGTTATCGATTATCAGGTATTCCTTTCTGGCTGTCTTTTCAGTAAGCATTCTTCTATGTTTTTACATTATTATCTCTCGGTATATGCGTTATAGAAATACCGTGCACAAACCTGTTTTTAAAATTATAATAGTAGGTTTTATACTGTCCTTTTTCCCCTTTGTCGTATTAGTGGGTCTACCAAGTATTCTATTCGGGGTTGAACTTATACCGGGGGCTTTAGGGGCGGTTTTCTTAGTATTTCTTCCGGTTGTTTTTTTATATCTAATTACAGCAAAAAGCTTGTTTGATATCGATTTTATCATTAGCCGTATACGATATTACTCCATAATCTGCCTCATACCTACTACGCTCTTTTTATTGATTGTAATCTATATTGTAAGAGAAATTACTTTTCTTCAGGGGATTCATGTTGGCCTTGTTGCTTATATAGGAATCATAGTGTTTCTGTATATCAAAGAAGAGCTTGATTTCAGTTTTCGTTCAAAATTATTTAGAGAAAAGTATAATTTCCAAGCCAGCTTAGACCGTTTCTCCCAGACTATTTCCAGGGTGATGAAGCCAGCTGAACTGGAAGAAGAATTAATCATAGAAGTCATGCAAGTCTTACCGGTGAAATCTATTTCTTTGTTCGCAATGGACCTGACAGACAATTCATTGGTAATAAAAAAAGGGGATCCGAATTATCCGACTGAAGAAAACATTAATTGGTTAAATAACAATATCAGATCGATTTCCGTTGGAGAATTAATCGATATAGATAGTGAAGTTTTGCTTATAGTAAGTAAGGCGGAGGACAAAATTCACCTGGTATGGATTAGAGAAAAGCAAAATCGAACTTCTTTTAATCAACATGAAAAAGTATGGCTTAGAACAATCGCTTCTTATGCCAGCCTAGTCTATGAAAACTTACGCTTAATTGAGGGATTAACCGTAAAATTAGAGGAAGCGGTTAGCAAAAAAGACCCAGAGCATCCTTGGGTAATGCGTCTTCTATTTAACTTATCGGAAAAAGAGAGACGACGTCTTGCCTTAGATTTACATGATTCAGCGCTGCAACATCAATTGCTGTGGTATCGAAAGCTGGAAATAATATTAGAAGATGAAAAAATCCCGGAAGATCTGAAGAAGCAATTGAATAATCTGGCAGAAGGAATGTTAGATGTAACACATCAAATTCGGGAAACCTGCAATGAATTATTTCCGCCTTTACTAAGGGAATCAGGGATTGTAGAAGCGTTAAAGAATTTGTTTGCCAATGCCCAATTGCGAACAAATTACGTTGTTAATTTCGATTCAAAAGATTTCAGTATGAATTTGGATTATGAACATGTATTAGCCCTTTACCGAATTGTCCAAGAGTTGTTGACAAATGCAGCAAAACACTCCAAAGCAACAGAAGTTAATATCTCGTTATCTAATAGTAATGATATTTTAGAATTTAGGTATCAAGATAACGGTATTGGTATAGATCTAAACAACTTAAAATCTTCACTTAGCCATATGGGGTTATCTGGAATCAAAGAACGAGTTTCAAGTCTTGGGGGTAATACAAGTCTTCATTCAAGTCTGGGTAAAGGATTGGAAGTTTCAATTTGCATGGTGGTAGAGATGATGTCCAGAGTAAGTGAACAAGTTGTTTAAGGGGGAAGGGACAAAGTGATTCAAATTTTATTAGTCGATGATCATCCCTCAGTTGGTGAAGGTACAAAAAGCATGATTGAGCAAGACGTGGAAATGCAAGTTACTGTGGTAACTTCCAGTATGGAGGCATTAGAATTAATAAATAACCAGACTTTTGATGTTCTGATGTTTGATTTGAATATGCCGGTAATCAATGGATTGGAATTAACTCGGAGAGTAATCACGACAAATTCGGATACCCCGATTATAATTTATTCAGGTTACGATATTGCTCCTCATTTTAATGTTCTAGTTGAATCCCGTGTTGCTGGGTTCGTAAGTAAAACAGCATCGCGAGAGCAGCTTATAACGGCGATCCGCTGTGCCTTGCATGGTGAGGCCGTTATACCCGTATCCCTATTACATCAGCTAAGGCGTAATGATGCTAGAGTTGCTGCCTCAGTGAATGAAGAAATAAAAGGTATTTCAATTGATGAAAGGGAGCAAGCGATTTTGAGAGAAGTCTCTAAAGGTAAGGGTAACAGGGAAATTGCAGATATTTTATTGATAAGTCAACGAACGGTTGAGTATAATTTGACGCGGATTTTTGGGAAGTTAAACGTACGCTCTAGGGCGGAGGCAATTGTTGAAGCTAAGCGCCTTGGGCTTATTCCTAGTGAGGATTTTATATAGTTATTAGTTTTGAAATTTGGGTTAAAATAGTAATCTGAAAAATGTTACAGGGCCGTGAGGTCCTTTTTTGGGTCGTATCTGGCATCTTTATAAATAGGTTTGCGGTTACATAAAGGAATTGCGGTATCTTGCAGTAAGATTTTCGGTGCATTAGTATTTAGATTATGGTAAAGTAAATTGTAATGGATGCGGTGTAATTTGCCAAAAAAACAATATCTTGGAATAATATCACTGGTGTACTGAAATAAATCCACCTTGATCATGAAGATCCAACTCTTGTGAAAACTAACCTTCAAGGCAAGAAACTCTTTGAAGTCGAGCCTTGACATGTGACCCCATGTCAAGGCCTGCTCTGGAGTGAAGTCGAGTGGTACTGTCGATGCACACTGTGGATCTTTTTTGTTTAAACAGTGGATCCAAAATATCACTCTAATGGATTAATTTGGATGATAATATTCAATCAAAGAGGTGAAGTCAAGGAGATTGGTGCTTATAAAGGAAGAAAAGGAAGAACTAGTTGAACTTGTATTCATTAAACTAGTATCCGGTGAGGAGTTGAGTAGACTTTATTGTATTTAAATGGTTTTCGCCATTTAAATAAAGATGCCCTCAGATCATCCATACCGGCAAAGTAACAAATGATCTGAAGGCGTTCGCCCCTACACAAAATAGTAGGTAATTTTTATACTACACCTACTGGGGATATTTGTGAAGGGAGCTTTAAATAAGGAGGAGAAAATTATTTTGATTTTTATCCCCAGGAAAATTTCTTCACGAGGGCTCAATTTTGATGTTCTTCAAAAAATTGTTTTGCTATCTAATTGGCGAATTCCAAAAGGCAATAAAAAATATTGGGGGGAAGTCTAAAGTGATAGGAAAAATTGGTAAACGACTACGGGCTGTTTTACTAACCACTCTCTCAGCGATTATGTTAATAACACCCATTTCAGGAGCTCTTGCTGCAACTCAATTAGTTCAAAAAAGTAGCCCCAGCTATGTTGAACTTAAAGGAGTAGAAGTTGAGAACATAACAAAACAGGCACTAGAGAGTGAAGAGGTAAAAAGTCTATTAACTGAAATGAACGTGAATAATTTAAAGATCGATAGCACTAGAGCTTTTCGATGGAACTACGATAACAAGCAAGGGGATGTCCTAATTTTGGGTTCCAAAAAACCAAAAGATATCCAGATAGTTTATACAAATGCAAACGGAATAATTAAAGCAGGGGCGGGACTCTTTGGAAGTACAGACGGTAATAAAACTATAGATGTATTTGATATTGTAGATGGAAAAGTCTATCAAACTTCTACTGTAGAATTGGTTGGCAAAGATACAAAAGTAAATTGGAAAGATGGTCCTCTAGCTACAAACGCCAAGAAAAATTCAGGAAGTGATGTGACGGCTTCCTCCACCAGTTACACCATATGTACCTTCGTCTGCGGAGTGATCGCCTATGGAGGTGGGTGTGGTCTTACTGGTTACTTCGCTTGTGTGGCAGCATGTGCACCCTTTGGCACCGCTACTTGTCCTATTATTTGTGGAGTTGTTTATGGTATCATATGTAGTGGTGCTGCATGGTATAACTGTGATTGGATGTGCCAAGACCTAGGTTTTTATCCATAATTACAAATCAACGATTTGGTTGGAGGTCTAATCTGATTTCCAACCAAACAATCGTAAAAGGAACATTCCTGTAATGAATTATTGGATGTGAATTTGGCTAGACAAAGGTAAACTTAAAACAATCAAAAATGTTAGACTCAGGGGGAAAACGTTATGAATAAACTAAGTTTGAGGATAGTTACTCTTCTTTCTGTGTTCAATGCTATATTGCTAAGTTACACCGCGTGGGAAAAACATTTTCTTAAAGGTTGTGCTGCATGTAACCAAGTGTTATTCTTTCCTATAAACAGTGTCACCTTGGCTTTATTAGGTGTTGCATCCTCGCTTACTTTGGCATTATTAAGTCTGTATATAATCCGCTCGGTCTATCTTAAGTACATGTCCATAATTATTGCCACTTTAAATGCTATATTTGCATCTTTTCTGCAAGTAGCCCAATTTGCTGAGGCAAAAAATTATTGTTATCTCTGTCTAACGGCGGCAATTGTATTTTACATAATTTTTTGTTTGCTATTGTATGAGATTGTAATCAAGTCAATCTGGGCTAGAATGCAGAATATTCCGGTACAATAGCCTATGGAAGAGGGCGTGCCTCACGGGTCACGTTTTGTGTGGACAGCCTGTGTACCCTTAAGCACCATAACATGTCCTGTTATTGAGCAGTTGTTTACAGTAATATTATGTAGCTGATTTATCTAAGTTAATTGCATAAAGATCCTAATATTGATCTGATGAGGATGATACCTTAGTTCATACCGATTCTCAAATTGTTGATTGGGGAATTACTAAATTTGCTGCTCCAAAGGCATGGAGTTTTCGTATACTGGACACGGAGTAAAAGTAGCCGTAATTGACACGGGAATAGCCGTTCATCCTGATTTACAAGTAGCAGTAGGCGGTAAATGGCATCGGCATCATGAGCAGCATCCAACAGCATTTTATACACCGTTCCCAAGGTAAAACGTTGCTCGAATTTAACTGAGCTGACGATGAGACTGACAGCATCATGCCTGGAAGCTGGCTGCAGCCTTGGATACAGTGGCAAATCGTAGTTACTGTCCGTTGCGGAAATCATGTAGAGATGGTAACCGTTGAAGTACTTCTCTCGGGCGCTGTCCCAACCCGCATTGCAGTCGGGTTGGGAGTAGATACGAGGATGGTTGCAATCAGCAAGGCCTTGGGCACGACAATCACAGGTTGATTTACTGCGAGCATAAACCGAAGTAACGATGGGTGTTCCATCACCAGCCACAGTAAGGGTATTCGTGTCTCCAAGTAAACCAAGATTAGCCGAAACGGTAAGGATTTGAGTCTGAAAAAAGTGGAACAATCGATCGCTTGGTAAGTTCGATTTCTTGTCAGCGTGACGAATCATCCAATCGACCAGACGTTTAACCTTTCCCGGCGTGGTCGTCGGAGCTTTTTCACCCTTTTTACCCTTCTTAGGTTTTCGCGTGCGCTTCGCTAGCTTTTTAGGTTTGAGATTGTTTCTGCTGGAACCCCAAAGGCGTTTGAAGAAGTCGTAGAAAGTACCGACACCGGGAAGATTACCAGGTTCGAAGCCGCTAAGGATAGCGTAGTAGGGAATCCGCCTCATTTCATTAACCCATTCAGTAAGACCGATTTCAGGTTTTGTCATGAGAAAGAGAAGATAAGAACGAAGCATGGAAGCAGGATCACGGGGTTCAGGGCCTTTAGCGTCATAGCCATCGTGAAGCAGTATGGTGATGTAAGACAAATCGGTTCGCCAGAATTTTGCAACCAAAGGCCAGTCTTTATTGACAACGACAAAGATCCCACTAGAATAATATCGGCGGAGACGAAGAAGAACGGAATCCTGATAGAGTTCATGAGAAATTAAAATAGGTTTCAACTAACCAACCCCAAATTTTGTAATCAAGGGAATAAAAACCCTCGTCAAGCGATTATGGAGTTGATTTGGAAAAGTCAAGTGTTTTTAAGGCGTTTTTGGTCAATTGAGTAAATTTTTATTACTCATGAATTTCCAGTTAAACGTGATGAAAAGCAAAATTCCTCCCACTAAAAGAGGGAGGAATGCTATAAGGTTGGTTCAGGAAAACACTTGTCCCAACCGCCTCGGCTAATGCCGAGTCTATTATCTTACGAGGGAGGTGTTAAAAAGTGAAGTTTAATCCCATTAAATTTGGTTTATACGGGGGAATTTCATTTGCACTAATACTAACAATTTTGCATTATATAAGTGATAGAAGACTAGGATTTTTGTGGTTATTTGGTGGGGTTGCATGGTTTTTAGTGTCAGTTTTTATTGGTCAGTTTCTGCGAGAAAAGTAGATTTAATTTTTTCATAACTGAGTAATTCCTAGACTATTGTAGTTCTGAAAATGCGTATCTGTAGGATGTTTCGGACTTATGTTTATGATTCCTTTTCTATTAATAGTGTTTATTATATTGGTTTCATATGGTTTGACCTTTGATGGAGGACCGGGCGTACACTTCATCCTGATAATATGGCAGCAGGCCCGACTTCTTATGGCTTCACCGATACACTAGGGTGGATGATTCCCGATGCATGAAGATTGTGGCCAGCTCCTTATTTCTGCAAACGTCATTACTCGGCGGAACATATTGAGCTGGCATTTATTGTTGTTCCGCCTATGTTCCATGACCCTTCGCAAAACGACAAAAGTTTCGCCGACCTCTGTAATCGAGCAAGCCTACTTGTTTTTTGTTTGACAATACCGTTGGTCAGGTTATTTTGAAACAGCGTTGTTGTTTCGTGAAGACTCTCAAATGATCGTGTAGCTTATCTTGGAGGGCTTAAGAGGGTTGAGTATTTTAATACAGAATATTAAATACCATGAACAGTACGGGAAACTACATTCATTATTGTTGGAGTTTATAATATTTCGCTAATGTGCGCTAATCTCCTAAATCTCTATGCTGATGGGTATTCAAAAAAGGTATAGCTGTCTCATACATTCTACTTAATTATCTAATGCTGTGCTTTTGACGCAATGGTATAAAAGCGTAAGCAGAATTTAAACGTAGAGGAGTGACACTATTATGGATGTATTGTCTGGTCTTGGAATCATTTTATTGGGATTGATTGCGTGGATATTTCCCATAGTAAATCTCGCAAGGCGTAAAAAATCAGAAAACAAAAGCTGGGTTGCCTTTTCCTTAACAAGCGTTAGCGCGTGTGCCATCACGTTGTTTATACAGATAGTATCGTTAAATCATCTGGTAGATATAGAGGATTGGTCTGCAATTATGGATACTACGAATGCGCTGGTACTTGTATCCTCGGTTTACCTATTCATTACGCTTGCATTAAATTTAATTGCGTTTTTGGTATATAGTATAATCCAAAAAAAATAAGCACAAAGTCTGCTATTTAGTTTTTAATATTAAATTGAAAACTTATATAACTTGGAGGAAAATCTAAAAAATGAAAATCTATAATAGAAAAGGTTTTTGGAGTGGTATATTCTTTCTGCTAGCAGCAGTTGCCTATATTATACTTTTGATAAATGATCCCCATGATATAAATACTGTAAGCAATGTTAAAAGCATCTTCTTCGCTATTTTATGTGTATTATTTGGTGTTAGTCAGGTATATAGAGGTTTAGATAGTAAGTGTACTAAAGAGGATGAACAAAATGACGATGAAAGAAGAAAATTAGTTACACTCAAGGCTGAAAGCAGTGCTTTCAAAATCACCTTTAATATATTTCTTGCCCTAACTGCGTTATTAATACTTGCCATAGGAGTTACAAAATATAAGGGCTTGATGGATTTAACGATATATAATGGCTTACTAGGGATTTTTGTAGGAGTGGCAATTGTGCCATCGATTATGTTTATTGCTATTATAGGTGCCGATATTTATCACGATAGACGCACTTAACAATAAATCAATCAAGGGCTTGCTCTGGGGTTGATGCCTTTAAAAATCATTAAATCCATGAATATCTAAAAACCTAGTTAGAAGTGATTTTTTACATTTATTTCTTTAAAGGGGAATTAAAGATGGGCGATAACTCAAGATTTACAGTTTTAAAACTAAATTCTTTTGAAACAACAAAGATAAAGAAAATATGGGAAGACTCTTTCGTGCCTATTGGGATAGATAGACAAAAGATCCCTTACGAAGACATGCTTTGGCATATATTCAGCTACAAAGCAAGGAGTGTGAAAGTGGTGAACAGGCAAGAAATTCCTTTAAAGATATTTTAAAAGATAACTTATATAGCTTCTATCTTTTCCATCAATATAAAGATACGGGATATATCATTGACAACAAGTTCAGAGCATTTTTATTTGATGATTTGAGCCAATTTATAACCGATCATGAAACAGCAGATATTTATATTACTGATGAAGAATTTAATTGGACATTTGTCGTAACACATGAAGATGGGTGGCTTGGTCCTTATTTTTGCAAACGTCATAAATAAGTAGATTAGTTAGGTTTTATAATAAGCTCTTCAATAAACCCAGAAACGAATCACATTTAAAATGTAGTGAGGCGATAATATCATTACTAAAAAGGTCATAACGGATATAATTCTGTTACTGCTATTAGGTGTTGGAATTATTGCATACTTCGCAATCAATACTGGTATTCCTAAAGAAGCACCAGTTCCAATCGTTAAATATAATAATTTAAAGATTCCGACCGTGGAGTCTATGTACAATTGGTTTGAAGAAAAAAAGGGCGGAAATAGTAATCTAAACCCCGCTCCCGAAGAAACAACAAAGAATATTGACGCTATTGCAGTTGAACCGAATAGTAACATAACGATCAGATTTGATACCAAATACCAACCAAAACAGATAGAAATAATACACTGGGACCAAGGAGAAATTGAGTCGAAAGTAATCCTAAATAATGAGAAATTTAGTACACCTACTATACCAGGTACATATGTTTACGAAATTATAGGTAGATGGGATGACACCCATGACTCTGCACATTCATTTCGGATAGAAGTAAAGTAAAAATAGAAGTAGAAATGCGTTAAAGTATTCAGTCTAGTCGCTTATCCAATAGGATAAGGGGCAGATTGAGGGACAGTCCTAGGAAACCCGGGGACTTTACTTTTGAATTCAAATAATCTTTACCCTGGGAGAGGATTATTTAGGAAGATGTGGAATGTATTGATAAGCTGAATCTTATTAGTGAAAAAATATCCGAGGAGAACTAAATGACTTATTTAAAAAAAGTACTTGTAAGCTTTCTGACAACAGTCTGCGCTGTCCTGACAATCTCTGGCACAGCGGTTGCCCAATCAAAAACTCTCTATGAGACTAGAGTTCAGCAGACCATAACCGCTGGAGCAACTCTGGAACATATTTCGCGGTTTACAGCAGACGGGTGGTTAAATATCAAAGTATTACGTATTGATACCACAAATCCTAACATCAAAATAGATACCTTGGCTAATAGCTGGATCACAGATCCACTTTCTACTGTACTTGCCTTAGCCCAGGAAAACAATGCCGTAGCTGCCGTGAACGCCAGTTTCTTCAATCCCATGGGTGGCGGTACCGGATATCCTGACGGACCCTTTGTACAAGGAGGAGACCTCGTAGCCACCACCGGTTGGTACAATCAAAACAATGATGAAATGGCTTCCCTCTCTCTGGATAATGCTGGTCAGATACTTTTTAATTATTGGAGAAACTCCCTTGCCTTGACCGGATTAAACAATGTTTCATTTGCGGTGACTCAGTACAACCAGCCTAGCCGTCAGCAATATAAGGATATTACCGTGTTGGATAATAAATGGGGACCCGCCACCCTCGGTGCCTCAGAAACCTATCCGGATTTAGTGGAGATTCTTGTCTCCCAAGGACGGGTGATAGAAATTCGCCAAGCTTTGCCTGCCGCAACAATACCTGCCAAAGGTTATGTGGTGATTTCCCGGGGAGAACAAGCTGCTAAACTTCTGGAAAGCTTCAAGATGGGAGATCCTGCACAATTCACTATTACCTCTAACCCAGACTGGTCTGATCTGCAAATGTCAGCAACCGGGTCTTCCTTGCTGGTCAAGGACGGTCAGATTCCTGAGACCTTTTCTTATAGCACCGGCAGTTTTGACAAGAAAAACCCCCGTACTTTAGCAGGGAGCTCTGAGGATAGGAAACAACTGATTTTGGTCACGATCGATGGCCGACAAGATAATAGTATCGGTCTTACCCAGAGTGAGTCCGCTCAACTCATGGAGGAATTGGGAGCCTACAATGCCCTGATTTTTGATGGCGGCGGATCTACTACCATGGTAGCCAGAAAGCCGGGAACTTCCACCTTAGACCTGGTCAACATACCTTCTGAAGGTTCTTTGCGTTCTGTTGCCAACGGAATCGGAATTTTTTCTCAGGCCTCTTCCGGTTCGCTGGCGAAGCTGATCTTAGAAACCGAGGATCCTAATGTTTTTGTTCATACTTCGAGAAACTATACACTTAGGGGAGTGGATAGTTTCGCTAATCCGGTCAAGATTAATCCTCAACAGATAAAATGGAGGGTGAGCGGGATTAAAGGGAGATTTAGAGATAACCAGTTTCAGCCCACTTCGGTAGGCAAGGGTAAAATAATTGCCCAAGTGGGGAAATTAACAGCCGAGTTGGATATCCGTTCTTTAAGTGCTCCTGTCAAGCTTAAGCTCAGTTCAGATAAGATAGACTTACCTCTTGGACAGAGCCAAACCATCCAGGTAACTGGCTACGACCAACAGGGCTTCCAAGGAAAAATTCAGCCGAAAGATGTTCAGTGGGCAGTAAGTGGGAAAATAGGAGATCTCAAGGAGGGAATCTTTAAAGCCACGGCAGTTGGTGCAGGCTATATCAAGTCCAGCGTAGGGGGCGTAAATGCCTATATTGCTGCAGAGGTCTATGAAAACGCTACAGATACAATTGATTCCTTCGATGACGACCTGCCTTCCCCGGTAATTGAGCAAAGGGAAATACCTCAGAATACAAGCCCCAAAGATGATGCCAACAGGAGAACAGATTTTAGATCAGGTCCGGAAAGTTTTAAGTTTTCCGTTTTTGCTAGCCGGCAGGCAAGCTATAATCCTATGGAAGAGCAATTGTTGAACAAAATGACCGGATATATTAATGAAAATTTAGACATGGCAGTATATACAGGAAGTCAAGCCCCAACTGCTGACAGAGACGTGTCCAAACCTGCCCTGATTTCTAAGAATGAATATAAAACCTATGCTTATAAGAACTCCAGCTTTATTCAGTTGGATGTCAGTCAGGGGGGACTGCGCAGAAGTGATCCTGAACAATGGCTATGGTTATTTGAGGAGTTAGACAACCTGACCGGCAGTAATGTATTTGTCGTCATGTCAGCTGCTCCCGTAACTTTCATTAATGCCAAAGAAAGTGAATTACTCAAGGATACCTTGGCCGAATATCGGGAGAAAACCGGAAAGAATGTCTGGGTCTTGTTTTCGGGAGATGTCAATCAAAGTGAGCTGGATAGGGGAGTGCGGTATATTTCCTGCGCTGGTTTTAGTACCCCGGAGTTTTCCCCGGAAAAGCCAACTGCAGCAAAATATCTTGAGGTAACGGTAATGGAGAATGATATTACCTATGAATTCAAAGATCTTTTAGGAGAGGGTATAACCCAATAGGTGATTTTCCAGAATTAACAGGACCCTTTCTCTGTCGTAGGAATGGGTCCTGTTTTAGTTTTAATAATCCAAGGGGAGGCAAGCTCAGTGATCCTGGGAGATCTTGTAAGGGTTAAGCAACGGTAACCGGACTGGAACGCCTAGAAAGTTCAGAAAATATGCTTGACAGTAATCGATTACAGTTGTAGTATACTATCAACTACATGTGTAAACTTAAACTGAGAGGAGATCCAACTTTGAAAAACATACCCAATATATCTGATGCAGAATGGGAAGTTATGAAGATCTGTTGGTTGAAGTCGGCACCATGTACCGCAAATGAAATTGTTAAGGCTTTAGAAGAACCGACAGATTGGAAACCAAACACGATTAAGACTTTAATTGGGAGACTCGTGAAAAAAGGGGCTCTCGGTTTCAAAGAAGAGGGCAGGGTTTATATCTACTATCCGTTGGTGACCGAGCAAGAGTGTATCCAAGCAGAGAGTAAGTCTTTTCTCACTCGAGTTTTTGGCGGAGCTCTAAAGCCCATGCTGGTTAACTTTCTTAAAGATGAAAAACTCTCTCAGGACGACATTGAAGAACTAAAACGACTCCTTGAAGACAGGAAGGAGTAAAGAGATGCTAACGCTTTCACAGGCAAATTATCTAAGCTTCTTCAACTGGGTTTTGATAACATCAGCCAAGGCAAGCATTTTTATCATTTTTCTTCTCGGAGTAAAATTTGTACTTAGACATAAAATCAGAGCAGGATTTCAGTATGTGTTATGGTCAGTATTAATCATTGGTTTAGTGTTGCCATGGACACCCAATAGCCCGATAAGTGTTTATAATTACCTCGACTTTTTCCACCTCCAGCAAAAGGTGGCGTCGATCATTGACCGAACCATACCATCATCCTCAGCAAACCTTGCCGACCAACAATCTGCCTTAGAATTAGCAGCTGTCGGGGATGGCAATTCTCAGAAGGCTGATGTAAGCGCAGAAACCCTGGGCCCAAGTGAGGAAAAATCAAATACATGGATTTCTTTCCCGTTCGTTTATAGACTAATGTCTTACATATGGTTATCAGGGGTCTTGATACTGACCATTCTCACAGTGATCGTTAACAAACGATTTTCTAAAAACATTGGACATGCATTGGTGACTGATCAAGGTTTGCTTTCGGAGTTCAACAAGCTCAAAGTAGATTTAAAGATAAAAACGGAGATTCCTCTCTTAAAGTCGAGGCAGGTAAACAGCCCATCATTATTAGGCTTGAGCCGCCCCAGGTTGCTATTACCCATTGGAATTGAGGAAAGGTTTAGTTTGGAACAGTTAAATCATATCTTTTTACATGAGCTTATCCATTTTAAACGTAAGGACGTTTGGATAAATTGCTTAACCCAGCTGTTGATTATCTGTCACTGGTTTAACCCACTAATTTGGTACGCTTTTTACCGGATGCGGGAAGACCAGGAGATATCCTGTGATGCTCTAGCGACAGCCCGGATAGATGCGGAGCATTGCAGCGACTACGCTTATACACTTCTCAAGCTGGCAGAGACATATTCTGCAGCCCCTCGCCTGGCAGGTATGGCAAGTTTGTGTGGCTCAAATTCACAAATCAAGAAGAGACTAATCATGATTAAAAGCAGAGAGGATCATCGATCTTCAGCTAAATGGTCATTGCTGGGAGTTGTGGCAATAGGAGTACTAGCCTTAACGTCATTTGCCAGTCCTCAAGTGATGGCCAACCCCCCTTTATATGAAAAAGAACCGGAACAAGCAATCGGACTACCCAAAGAGTTTAGCGATATAAGCTCGGGAGTCATAGTGGAGGATATCTCAGGTGAAAATTTCAAAGGCAAAGTGATGTTGATCAAGGATCCTACCCGAATAAAATTAGCCGTTACTAAAGATATTGGGGTTATGGGAGAGCGGGTTAGCGAGCTCGTCAAAGCTAGGGGAGCCATCGCCGGAATTAATGCCGGAGGGTTTTATGACCCAAATGGTAAAGGGAACGGAGCTTTTCCCGACGGGTTAACTGTGCAGAACGGGAAACTGGTCGACAATAATGTGGGAGAAGACGAAGTCAATATTGTGGGATTTGATGACCAGGGAAAACTGGTTCTGGGCAAGATGAGGGCCAATCAATTGGAAGCTCGACACATTCGAGAAGCTGTATCCTTTGCACCTAATCTTATTGTAGGGGGCAAATCTGTAATTTTAGAAGATGATGGCTGGGGAATTGCCCCGCGCACCGGTATCGGTCAGAGGGCGGATGGTACTGTGATTTTCGTTGTTATCGACGGACGCCAGCCTACTTGGAGTATCGGGGCGACTTTAAGTGACCTTACGAAAGTTTTTGAGGATTATCACGCCGTTAATGCGGTCAATCTCGATGGCGGTTCTTCCTCAGAAATGGTCTTTCAAGGTAAAGTTCAGAATAAACTTCCGAACGTTTTTGGGGAACGCTATGTTTCCACAGCCTTTGTAGTTACCCCTTAGAGTGAGGTTTCATTGATCATGATCTTAAGGGAGGCAGCATGAGGAAAAATCGAAAAATACGGCCCAAAATGATGCTTGTTTTTATGATCTTTAATCTGGTTTTCTCCGTAATCTTGTTTCCCTTTACCGTTTTGTGGGGGCCATTTGAAGCAACGAAAACTTTAGCGGTTGGATCTATTCTCTCTTCTAGACATCCACAGGTTGTTAAGGCGTTTCTCTCGGATGAGGAAATTAGCGAGATTGTTAACAAATATGACAGCGCAGCAACGCCCTGTCCAACCTGGCATACTGTTTCAGATGCATCCACTGGTATCACGATTGAAGATATTAACGCTAAGGCATTTAAAGGTAAAGTAATGCTCATAAAGGATCCCAAACGGATAAAAGTGGCTGTGACAAAAGAATTGGAGGTTAGAGGTGAACGGGTAAGTGACTTCGTTAAAGACACTGGGGCTATTGCGGGAATAAATGGCGGAGGGTTTTATGACCCCAATGGTGCAGGAAATGGAGGGTTTCCTGACGGATTAACCATTCATAATGGAGAAATCGTCCATAACAGTATTGGCGACAAGAGTACAGACATTGTGGCCCTTGATAAAGAGGGTAAACTGATCGTTGGACAAATAAAGGCTGATGACGTTAAAAAGAAAAATATTCAGGAAGGGGTATCGTTCTGGCCAGCCTTAATAAAAGACGGAAAACGAGGGGAATTTCAAGACTCTTTTTGGGGCGTTGCACCACGAACTGCCATCGGACAGAAAGCAGATGGCACGATTATTCTCGTCGTAATTGATGGTCGCCAACCAACTTGGAGTTGGGGAGCAAAAATGAGCGACCTCTATAACCTTTTCAGGGATTATGATGCAGTGGATGCGGCCAATCTGGATGGCGGTTCTTCTACAGAACTCTTTTATAACGGAAAAGTGATTAATAAACTTTGGAACTGGGCTGGTGAACGCTACCTGCCAACGGCATTTGTGGTCATGCCAGAATAGTAGCACCGAATGTAGGAAGCCTTGCAGCTCTCTCTTAAAGGATCAAAGTAATTACCGTTATAGAAGGAGAAGTATAGATGAAGAAGAAACTTCGGATCTTGTTAGTTTGGATATTAGTGTCACTGGTTTTTCAATTTGGAGGGCACACGCTTTTGAACATCCAAATTCAAAAAGTTATGGGACTGACTCCCCTAGCAAATGAGCCGCCGATCACACTCCAGCTTCAAGCAACCATCCCTGGTTCTGAGCTTACTAATATTCAAGTTTCTTACGCCAAGGACTACTTGGCTTATATGGAGAAGGGTACACTTAAAATTTTTAACTTAAAAAAAGAAAAGATTGTCTTTGAAAAAACATCTCCGTCTGCCACGGATCAAACCCTGGGAGTTTTAAGGTATCAATGGTTGCCGGATCGAAATATCTTACTCTATTTTTATGCCAAGAAAAACCCAAATGAGGTGACAACTGTCAAAGTATACCCCCCTCAGACTAGAGCCACTAACCCTGCAGTTGTGGAGAAAACAGAAGACCCAAACCAAGGGGGAATTGAGCCCCAAAAGTTCCCGACTGAACCAAGGTATGAAAAACGGTATGGAAGTCCACAACTTACTGAACTCTATTCCCTGGAACTTCCGGATAGTGATGAAGATAGCGCTCCAGAAGATCGTTTGAATTCCTTTGATCCACCGAGTTGCAGTGAAGAGATTTCCGCAGGCGGAAAACTCGAGAAGTTTGTTGTCGCAGCAGCTACTAATTTAATGTACTTAACTGTCACGAATGGCTCTACCCAACAGCTCATGAAAATTAACGTTATGAAAAACTTAAGCACCCTAAACAAACCAAGAGAGCTTATCAATAATATGGCCACCTCTGATCGCTTCTCGACACTTTATCTTGATAGTAAAGTGGGGACTATCCAGCAAGTTGCGGCAATTCAATATGTTGAAGCCTTAAAAAAAGATAAGCGTCTGATCATCTCAGAAAATACCAATGATAGAATTATTGGGGTTAGAAACGGAAGAGTGTATATCGGAGAAGTAGTTGATAATCAACTCGTAAAGATTAAAACTACAGCTGACCTTGAAGTGATGAAGGATAACCCTGCGCTAAAAACTGAATGGGAAGGATCAATTCCTTATAATAAAAATATTAGTGCCCTGGTTGGAGGGAAGGGGCAGATAATTGTCTACGATAATCATACAGCCTATATTATTACTGAGGGTCATCTTAGGGAGGTTAAATTGCAGGGCGATGAAAATTATATCTCCGCCGATGGGGCTGAGTTGGTTCAATTCACCAAGTCAGGAACATCCACCCAGGTGGAATTACAACCCCTCATTTAAAAGGCTATCTCTTAATCTGCTCGCGAACATTATTGAAAACAGAGAGTTATCAACAGAAATGGTATCCATTAGTAATCGATTGCTTACCAAGAATATTGAGAAGAAAGAAGAGTGAGGATATGAGAGATATTAACGAAAGGCTTAACTACTTAATTCAATCAGTACCTGCCAAGGTCAAACAATATTCAGAACAAGAATTTTCAGTCCGCATAGAAGACAGGTGGTCGAAAAAGGAGATACTGGGCCATTTATGTGATTCCGCTACTAACAATCATCATAGGTTTATAAAAATTCAATTTGAGAAGCAGCCTTTTGTGATAGTGCCTTATGACCAAAACAATTGGGTTCTGATTCAGGATTATCAAAATATGCCGCTGGATGAGATAATCACCCTCTGGACGGTTTTAAATAGGCATATCCTTAGAATCATCTCAAAAATACCGGAAGAGAAACTGGGTTATGTGTGTGATATAGGTGATAATAAATCCATGACCTTCTTTGAGTTGGTTCAGGATTACCTGAGACACCTGGAGCATCACTTAAAACAAATCTTTGGTACATCGGAACTTTAAGGGGAGGAAATCGGTTGGGTTTTGCCATGAATTAAGGTGCAAAATCTTCAGGTTTACGTCATCATATGGTGCTTGAGGATCTCCGGAAGGTATATGAATATGGGAATAATAAGAAATGAGAAAGTGAGGAGCATTTATATGCCTTCCAGATTAAATAAGCTGGTGCGAAAAATCCCAGGGGTGCTTTTCCTTATTTATTTTACCTATTTGCTCTATAGACTTTTCTTTTTTGCCTACAGTGAATACTTTAGATTTTCCGTGGAGGACCTGCGGTTTAATCTAATTCCCTTTAAAACAATCCTTACCTATATAAGTTGGGTCAATGATGATAATATTGATGTTTGGTTTTATAACTTGTTTGGCAATGTCTTAGCGTTTATGCCCATGGGTTTTCTGCTGCCCCTTGTTTTTACTAAGCTCAAAAGTGCAAAAGCTATTATGATTACTATCTTTATAACAAGTTCTGTCCTGGAAGGAATACAGCTAATCTCAAAACTCGGGACGGCGGATATTGATGATGTTATTTTAAATACACTCGGTGGATTCTTGGGCTATCTCTTGCTGATGAAGAGCCGAAGGCTGTTGAGAAAATCAGTGCGACTGGAAGAGGATTAAAATTCTGCATGTGCGAAATATTTCAATGGGGAAAGGGCCTGCTCTTCAGGTTTGACATCTAGAGGTAAAACCTTCGGACTTACCTTGTGGGGCGGGGAAAATTTCAGATTAGTACTTCTTGGAATAGTAAGAAGCAAATCCTATATATAGAATTACTTTGATAATTAGTATAGTCGCAAGGGTAAGGCATATTTCTCTGAACCCGAGAAGTCCTGTTACTAGAATTCCGGCACTTTCAGCATATATCATGACAGAAAAAATAGCAGCACTAGTTTTCATCCTGAGGAATTGAGTTCTTTCCTCATTTTTGACCATTTCGACTTCCGCGGCCCTTTTGGGGTTTTTCATTAATCGTAAGCTAAAGAATATCCCTAATACTCCTGTTGTGATGAATCCTCCAATTATTCCTGATATCATCCCTTCTCTGTATCCCCCTGAGAAAGAGCTAAAAACGGCATACAATAGTGCAATAATACCAACGGAAGTGTGTCCGATAAAATATAGCAAGGTTTTTTTAGCGTAGTTCATGAGTATCCTCCTCAAAAAGAAATACTTCTTCAATTGTTAAATGAAATACTTGAGCAATTTTGTGTGCAAGAAAAATCGAAGGGTTATAACGGCCATTTTCTAAGGAAATAATTGTTTGTCTAGTGACATTACATAAAACAGCTAGCTCTTCTTGCGTGATGCGCTTCTCTTTACGCAATTCTTGAATACGGTTTCTCACTTGTGGCTCCTCCAATTGAAGTAAAGTTAACTTTACATAAGAGTATAGGTGACTTTACATTTGATGTCAAGTCTGTTTTACATTCCATTTGAGATTAGGAAACTATCAATACATAGCAAGTACTCGACGGAGCTTTCCGTCATTTTTTTATTTTCTTTGCGAAAAATCGCTTCCTGCTTCGTTATATAGAGTGTAAAAGCTTTTACAATAAGGGAGAGAAAAGGGGAAACCATGAAGACGGATCAAAACAATTACATACGGCGCTTGAAAGATAAAAAGGAAGAAGCCCTAGAATTTGTTATGGATGAATACTTCCCTTTAGTGAAGGGGATTGTCACTCATATATTACTCCCCTTAGAAAGACGGGAACTGGCAGAGGAATGCATAAGCGATGTTTTTCTTTCTGTATGGCTTAATGCCCAAAAATTCAGGGGTGAGAGCGAGGCGGATTTTCGCAAATGGCTCTGTGCTATAGCGAAATACAGGGCCATTGATTTTTATCGTCGCGAAAAAAAGCGGCTGGAAATTCCTTCATCCGATAATGAAAGCATGGACATCTGCCTGCCAGAGGAATCCGCAGAGGAGCAAGTTCTTTTTAAGGAGAGTACCCGGGAGATGGAAAAAATGTTGAGTTTATTTTCTCCTACGGATCGAAGGATATTTATTATGAAATTTTTCTGGGGTATGCCCTCCGAAGAAATTTCCAAGAAACTGGGCTTGACAAAATCGGCGGTGGATAACCGTATTTACAGAGGCAAAAAACAACTTGTGAAAGGCGTCATAAGTTTAGGAGATGGAGGCAAATAAAGATGAAGGATATATATGAACTTTTTAACGACATGGATATGGATATGAATGAGTTTGAAGAGGTCGAAGCAGATGAACTGGAAAGAGCCAGAGTTAAAAAAATGGTGAGAGAGAGGATTGCCCAATCCGGCAATTCAGGAGGCCTGGAAAAAAGGGGGAAAAGTAGGGCTCGGGCGGCGGCAGTCGCAATAGTGATTATGGCGGCTGGTATCGGTGGCTTGGGACTGGCTTTTCCTGCTTATGCCAAAGAAGTTCCTGTTGTAGGGGATATTTTCCGGTTTTTAGATGGAGGGCGCAGGGGAGTTTATGATCTATATGCGGAAAGCGCTCTGGATATCGATATGGTAAAGGCGGACAACGGTATTGAAGTAGCGCTGAATCAAGGCGTCTATGACGGAAAAACTTTAGTCCTAACTTATACCATAAAGACTACCAAGGATTATGGCGAAAATCCACACCTAGATAGTGCAATTGAGGTCAACTTCGCTCAGGGAACCGCAGGGAGCGAGGGGTTGAAAAAGGTCAGCCCCGGGGTCTATGTGGGGCAGAGCAACTACACTTTTTTCAGTGAGAAGGAAAACAGGGATGCTATTTCTTTCCGCTGGAGTGTTTCCGGTCTGACTGATATGGATGAAGGATTAAAGGAAGAAGAGAATATGACGACAGCTTGCCGGCTGAATTTCAACGTATCTTTAAAAACACTGGATTATAAAGTGCTGGACATTGCTGAAAACCAGTCTATAGCTCAGAGGGTGGCGGTCAGCTTAAAGCGCCTCTCGGCAACCCCGATTAATACAATTCTGTATTACGCTGAGGAAGTTCCCAGCAATCTGGTCAACTCGGTGCAGATAGCTTGGGAAATCAAGGATGATTTAGGTAATGTATATGCCTATAATGAGAATGGAGGACAGGGCAAAATCAACGGAGAAATGCTTAAAATGGAATATGTCCTGACCTTTAAGCGCCTTGATCCCCAGGCGAAAACCCTATTTATCACACCGACTTTGAAACTGGCTCATTCCCAGGGAGGTGGTGTAGAAATCTCTGAAAACGGAAAGGAAACAACCTCAATGTACAAAGAGCTGCCGGCAGGAATTGCGGCCGGAGAGTGGACAATGAAGCAGGTTACTATAGATATCAGTTCTCTGAAGTAAACATTGAAGAAACCCTGGTCGCCAAAGCTGTCTATTAGCAACTCGAGAGGTCAGTTTTAACGGCCACAATTTTCATATTAGCTTCTAAAACAAATGCGAAATATAGAAAGAAAAATAAAAGAGTTATTTCAGCAATCTTAGAATTACTGAAATAACTCTTTAGTTGTTCCTTTAGCAAGAACTCGCTATCTAAATAAGTAGATTCGCTATATTAACTGAATGCTCCAGGGACTTCCTTATTCGTGCGATGGAAAGAATCTGATGAGCTTTGGAAGTTGGAGAGGAAGAGTGCAGGCGAAAGGACACATGATAGCCCAACATAGTGATTTTTTCTTAACTTAGTCTGCCCTTAACGATTAATTAGGGGGTTATTCTAGCGTAATAAGGGGAAAAGTAGATCCATTAATAAATTGAAAAGACGTGCAGAATTGAATTTTAAGGAGAATTAAAGATTTGTGGTTTACTTAAGAGGCGAAAATTAACAAAAGAGTGTTAAAGAAACTTCTTATAGAACTTTATTATCGATATTTGGGAGGTGCTAAAATGAGGTCAATGCGTGTACTAGTATTTTCTGCAACGTATGGAGCGGGTCATATTATGGCTGCAGAAGCATTAATACAGGCCCTTAAAGATATAAAACCTTCAGTAGAAGTCATTCATGAGGATTTCATGGGGCTATACAACAATGCAGTCAATCGAATGATTAGGATTTCGTATATTAGTATGATTAAATGTGCACCAAAACTTTGGGGTGCTTTCTACCAAAGCACTAAAGACCTCACGCACGATTCTATATTTCAGACACTTATTAATAACATTGGCCGGAAACAATTAATTAAATACATTTATAGTTTGCAGCCTGACCTTATTATTTGCACTTACCCAACCATATCTGGACTGCTTGCTCAGCTCAGAAGCATAGGTAAACTAAATATTCCATTAGTAACCGTAATAACTGACTATACGACTCATTGTCAATGGATTCACCCAGGCGTTGATTTGTATATTGTTGGCAGCCCACAGGTACGGGATGGTCTTGTTGAAAGAGGAATTAACTCAAAATCTATTAAAGTTACAGGAATCCCTGTGAGTCCTAATTTTGACCGTATCTTAAATCCTTCTGAGGCACGGCAAAGTTTAGGGCTCAAAAATGATCGATTTACCTTTTTAATTATGGGGGGCGCTTACGGTGTTCTTAGTAACGTAAAGTGGATGTGTAAATATATTGCCAACACTGATGCACCTATTCAAGGGATTGTCGTCTGCGGCAAAGATCAGCGGCTTTATCGCTCACTAGATTCAGTAATAGAAGAGGCTAGTAATCCCATTGTACGCCTTGATTTCGTTAATAACATAGATGTATTAATGACAGCATCAGATGTGATAATTACAAAGGCTGGTGGACTAACTGTGTCTGAAGCCTTAACGAAGCATCTACCCATGATTATATTTAAACCTATTCCTGGGCAAGAAGAAAATAATGCAAACTATATCGAAGCTATCGGAGCTGGGAAAATCGCTTATACCCAGCAAGAGTTACTAAATTTTATTAAGGAACTCATTGAAAATCGACATATTATTGAGCGAATGAGGTCCTCTTCAGCACACGCCTTTCCAGGGCACTCAGCCGAACGTGCTGTCAAAGCCATTCTTAATCTAATCTATGAGATGCCATCAACTCGTTCTGCAGGTGCAAATCCTGCTGTTTAGGAGAAAATATGAAACAAAGGATTTCTAACAAAACTTATTGCTCTAAAAAACCCAGTTGGGTTCTTATGGTAATAGTAGCTGTCTTTATCTTCTTTATCGTGGCCTTCTTTTATCTAGATCGGCATAATGCTATTTCTTCCTTGATAAAAAGTCTTGGCCCGTTAGGGGTATTACTCGCTATCTTTCTTATGGCCTTACTCTGTATGACACCAATTCCCTCAGAAGGGTTGGTGTTAATGTATCTTAAAATCTACGGAGTATTTTGGGGAACACTTTTGGCTTGGGTTGGCTCAAACGTCGGCTCTCTTATTATTTTTTTTATCCTTAAGCATTATGGTCAATTTCTTCTCGATAAGCTTATTAGCAAAGAGCGTTTCGAGACGGTTAATCAATGGGTAAAACGCCGAGGAACCTATGGATTGCTTATTGCACGTCTCCTACCTATTCCCGCGTTCGCTGTTAATTATATTGCAAGCCTAATTCCCTCAATTAAATTGTGGCCCTATCTTTGGACCCAGATGGTCACCATTATTCCTTACTATGTTGGAACAGCTTTAGTATTCTTGGGAGTTGCTAAGGACACCTGGTATTGGTTAATAATTGGAGGCCTTGCCATTGCAGCTTTTTGGAGTATCAGCTACTTCTTAAATCGAAAGAAAATACCTAATTGAGTTGTTAAAATTTTGAGGTGAACAAAAATGAGTTGGTGGCTTTGGCTCCCATTTGGAATCCTACTCTGTATCTTTGTGTATGCCATTCTTCCTGACTTATTTCTCCATCGTCTTGGTATAGGAAGTTGGAAGAGACAATATTCTTCGGGTGTAGCCCTTACTTTTGATGACGGGCCAGACCCTGTCTACACTCCCCAATTGCTGAATATTTTAGGATCCAATAATATTCCTGCTGCATTTTTCGTGGTCGGAGAAAAAGCTCAACAAAATCCCAATCTTCTGAAGGCTATCTTAGCCCAAGGTCACCAAATTGGTGTTCATAGTTTGAAGCATCGGTATGCTTGGTTTCAGTCTCCTTGGACAACTTGGCATCATTGGGATGAAGCTGTTGCAGCGGTTGAACAAATTACCGAAAAACCAGTGCAATGGATACGGCCACCTTGGGGAACTTTTAATTTGGCATTATGGTTTTGGATCATTATACGTAAGAAGAAAGCTGTGCTTTGGACAAGTGAGGGTCATGATTGGAAAGTTTGTAATAAACCAGATCAAATTGCCAACCGTGTTCTTGAGCATATAAATGAAGGATCTATCATTGTCTTACACGACTCAGGAGGGCAAATGAAAGCGCCAGAAAATACTCTTAAAGCTGTAGAAATTCTATGCCGACGTATTGGGGAAGAGCAAAAACTGCCCATTATAAAGTTAGAGATTCCAACATGGTCAATGACACGGCGTTTAACTTATCGATTTTGGGAAATGTGGGAGAACGGTTTTGCAAAACTATATAAAATTGAGAGGATTAGTGCCAATAATCTCCTGCGTCTTTCTCAAAAAAGATACAAAGGACCAACCCTTTATTCCTCAGAAGGGCGGTTATTGGCTAAGGATGGTGACATAGTCGGGGAAATACACTTTGATAATGCCCGCTTTATGGGTAAAGAGACCGATAGCCAGTTAATTGCTCTGAAAGCTTTGCGTGAAATTAGATCTTCTCTTTCAGAGGTTGCTGCATATATCAAGCAAAATCCAAATTATGCTGAAATCAAAGTGTTCCTAGGTTTAACCCTAATCCATCGTGGAGTTAAAGGACTGGGCTTTGAAGTAAATGATGTGCCTATTACCCTTAATACTCGTCTAATAGCATTTCTTCAGAGGTTTATTTTGAAAATCTACCACCCAGGTGGTAAAGTAAGAGCTCAAAAAATGAATAAGACCTATCCAAAACTCGTTTTTATTACTAGAGACGAACTCATTTATAGATGGTTAAATTAAAAGGCTGACAGTAGAACGGATAATCATAAAACCTGCCCTGATTTCTGAGAATGAATATAAGACCTATGATTAAAAGAACTCTAGCTTTATTCCGTTGGATGTTAGTCAGGGGGGACTGCCCAATAGGCCATTACTTAGCTAATTTGTCGACAAGGAAGATCGAGCAGGAAGAATATAAGGGTTGGAAGATTTGACCAAGCCATTGAAAGAATTGGGTTGGATTTGCTGAATTTCTTTGCTAAGATAAAGGTAAGAAATTAGCTTTAATTACACAAATAGTGTAATCCAGTAATTGAGGGTTAAAAGACTAACAATTACGAAAGAGGAATGAATAAAGATGGAAGAACAAGAAGTTTTGAAAATGTTAAACGAACTAATGGGCGAAATCAAAAAAACGCGAACTGATCTATCAAGCGAAATATCACAAACGCGAGCTGACCTATCAACTGAAATATCGCTAACGCGAGCTGATCTATTAGGCGAAATTAGTACGATAAAATCTGAAGTTGATAGCAACCGCATACTATTGGAGGAGGTACAAAAGCAGATAAAAACGGTTGCCGAGGGAGTAACCTCATTGAGGGAACAAACTGCGCAGCAATTCGAAACACTTACCCACTATGTAAATGAAAAAACGAGTATACTAGAGAAGGTTATCCGAAATGATGTTGATGAAGCGAAACACATAAAAGGTATCTTAGGCGAACATGAGGTTTCGATAAGGCATTTGAAAAGCAAAAGTTTATAAGGACAAAGGTGAGCCACAGAAAAAGGTGGGCGCTGTCAAAGTTCCCTAAACAATTCCATCATAGTTGTCATAACAACTAGCTTTAAGGGCATAATTTCACATTAGCTTCCTAATACAAATGCGTAATAAGCAGAAAAGAAATCAAAGAGTTATTTCAGCAATCTAAGAATTACTGAAATAACTCTTTAGTTGTTTCAATTTAATCATTTTGAGATAAATTCTGAATTTTAGTTATTGACATATGTCTTTAATGGAGTATTATTGTTTATAAGGACATATGTCAATAACTAATGGGATTTTCTTGTTCATATTAAAGCGTTTGAGACACTGTATTTTCCCAAAACTTGCAGTGAGCCTTGAAAGTCACCTCTTCTAACTTTCTTAGTTAGATTGTTAATTTTTTAACATAGATTTTGAGCTCATATGGACTGCAGCAAGGAAAATCTCCAAGGGCTCTTGTTAAGGGAGTGAGGTGAAAAACGGTCTAATATTCCATGTACGCTTGAACTATTAAATTAATGTTGGAGGTGCAGTAAGATTGCGGGAACCAATAAGAGTTAAAAATTTAGATCCAACTTTACGTGAAGAAATAGCAGGATTATTAAATGGCTACGATTTCTCTAATTGCCTTACTTGCGGTATGTGTACTGCCGGTTGTATTTATAGTGATCTTCATAAAGATCAGGATCCGCGCAAGTTTATACGTAAAGTAGCTCTGGTATCGCAATGAAACAACTAAAGTATTCGGTAATCCCGATGGAACCTTATCTGCAGAAGTTTATATGGAACCTATTCATTACCTGTACGAAGATCGCTGGGTGGATATCAATAATACCCTTGAAGTGGCTGCTGATGGTCAGTCATTTACCAACAGAGCCAACAAGTTTAAAGTATCCTTCCCTAAGAACCCTAAAGCGAAAGAGTTAACTAGCCTTTTTCATTATTCTATCGATGGTAAAGACATTACGTTTGGTTTGTCAAATGCCCAAAGTAATAATTCTAAACTTATTTCTAATCCTCAGGATACAGTGGGGAAATTCCAAGACAATACTGCAAAGTTTGTTAATCTCTATCCTGGAGTAACCTTTGACTACTCTGTTGATGGTTCAAAAGTAAAGGAAAATATTATCCTGGAATCTTACCAAGGGAAAAATACGTTTGAATTTGTAATCAGGGGATCCGGGCTAAAAGCCAGCAAGAAATCGAATGGCTCCATAGAGTTCCTAGATAAATCAAGTGGAAAATATCTCTTTAACATTCCTCGTCCATATATGTTTGATTCCAATAAACAAGCCGGGCCAGAAGGGGTAATATCTCAAGAAGTCACTCAAGATATAACTCCAACCAAAGACGGATTTATTCTAACCATCACAGCCGACGAAGCTTTTCTGACAAACAAGGCAACGGTTTATCCAGTCACTATAGACCCGTGGATCGATTACTTTAATGCCCAGGATACCTACGTTGCCAGTGCATACTCTGACACGAATTACTATAATACCAGTTATCTCTATGTCGGTCACGATGCCACAATTGGGGCGACACGCTCCTTGGTTAAATGGCCCGAGTTACCGGATATTCCTAATGCAGAAGTACTCGGTGGTCAAATAGGACTTTATCAATACCACGCTTATTCCCAGGTTGCTCCGGTGGAGATGCATAAGGTGACAACAAGTGGATGGGCTCATGACAAAGTAACGTGGAATGCACTGCCAAGCTTTAATTACTCTGCCGAATCTACATTAGGAAGTTTAGTTACAGGCTATAATTATTTTGAAGCTACTAGTCTTATTAAAGAATGGTACGCTAACCCTCAAGCCAATAATGGGGTGATTTTTAAATATGCCGACAGCCAGGAAAACTCGAATACAAGAAGGAGCTTCTATTCCTCGGATTGGATTAATCCGGATGGAACTCCCCTTGGTAAACCAAAACTTGTCATCTCCTTTAGATCTAAAGAATTTCTTGGTTTAGCGGATTATTGGAAATTTACCCCTGACATATTTCAGGGCGAAGGGACCGGCGTCGTTAACGTCATCAATGGGAACTTTGTTTATGATATTCCCGTTTTGGATCTAAACAGCAGGGTAAACGCTTTTAATCTTAAAATGGTCTACAACAGCCGGTCCTCCTATCAGGATGCTTGGGGCTATGGCTGGACGTTCAGCCCCCAAAAACGGCTGATATTTAATAGTGACAAAAGCATTATTGAATATCTCGATGAAGATGGAACAAGAAACCATTTTGCGAAATTGCAAACAGATACATCGACCAGTTATACCGCTCCCGAGGGTAACTATCTCGAATTAACGGCTGTCGGCAGCGAATACACCATTAAACAGCCGGATGAAACGGTCTTGTACTTTGATCAGTATGGCCGGAATTATAAAATCGTTGACGAAAAAGGAAACACAGTAAAATATGTCTTCGATTCTTCTGCACCCGATTCCCGGCGCATTGTCAAAATTCAAGAACGCTATGGCAGTGAAACGACGGGCCGCGAGATTATTCTTGCTTACCGCCCCGATGGTTTGCTCGATGGACTCACTGATTTGAAAGGAACTCAGACGAAATTCAATTATGAAATCAGTGGCTTAAGCAAGCTCAGTTCAATCACCTATGCTTACGGAACCACGGATGCCAAATCAATTAACTTTAATTATGATGCCAATAATCGCTTATTTACCGTATCGGATGCTAAAGGGAACGTTGGCTAGATCGAGTATAATGCGGCTAACAAGGTGTCTAAAGTTACTGATCCCAGGTCAACCCAACAACTCCCCATGTTTGCTCAGCTCACTTATCCGAGTGCCACTGAAACGGTTTTCACGGATGCTAAGGGTTTCAAGACCTATTACAAAAATAATTCTAACCTTAACCTGCCGACCATAAATGTTGTTCAAATGGTCGAGGATTACCAAGGAACTCAACCGGCAACGACGAATTATGAATGGAACAAAAATACCCTGACGAAAGTCATCGAACCGAATAAAGACACCGGTGCGGCCAGCGGTTCTACTCACACTGGTGACTATGACGGCAACGCGAACCTCACTCAGGCAGCTTCCCCCAATAATTTAGGGGTCAGTAACACCTACGATGGCAAATCCAATCCCACCAAGGTAGAGACCAATGGGACAACTTATCACAACCTCTATGATGCTAAGAGTAACCTCCGCTCCTCCACAAATAACCTCGGTCTGACCGACTATAACACCTATGATAAGTATGGTAACACTTTAACCAGCACAAGCCCTACCAGGGCAACCCACAACCGTATCCCGAATTCTAATTTTGAAATAGTACAAAGCGGACTGCCAGTCTCCTGGAA